>JAESFX010000046.1_pt1 | contig 216582 bp, 182 predicted proteins | sample 9269501 | NCBI WGS metagenome assembly JAESFX01 (sample SAMN14515570, study PRJNA621655) | algae metagenome | isolation source: Desmonostoc geniculatum HA4340-LM1 and co-occurring heterotrophs from cave... | place: USA: Maniniholo cave, Kauai, Hawaii | collected 2009-07-28 | reverse complement strand
AATTTCGGGGTATGATTCAGCCACTTGTGTTTCCTGAGCAAGTAACTCGGTGTGCTTATGGGGATGAAGAGAAGTGGAACTGGATTTTCGTTGTAGCAGAAACGGAAGATCGCTTTTGGGGACTCCTTTGGTATACCACAGCATAACAAAAGGTATTCGTCAGGATGCCTTTTGTTATGCTGTCATTTTGGATCTTTGGCTTTTTTTAAAGATAAGGAAATAACGTTGAATGCCGCTGCTTTGTTAAACTAACGGAGAACGTTAGTTTAACAAGAACAGCGGCAGTCTAGGACTTTTTTTCTTGTCCTTGGCTGTCGCTGCTTTAAATTAATGCCTCAGTCTAAAACTTATTTCGCAAAAGCTGACGATTCTTTGATTCAAAAACCCCGCTAAGTCAACAACTCCAGTCTAATACTTTATTTTCTCCATACAGGTGGAACCGTCATGGCTTGTTTTGGTCCAAAAGCTCTTCCAGCGCATCAAGACGCGAGGACCAGAATTGTCTGTAGTCGGCAATCCAAGCATCCACTTCGCGCAGGGGCTGGGGTTTCAGGTAATACATATGTTTCTGGGCCTGTTGCCTGATGCCGACCAATTCGGCGCCTTTCAGAATGCCAAGGTGTTTGGATACCGCCGGCTGGCTGATGGACAAATGGCCCACCAGCTCGGTGACGGAGCGTTCGCGTACGCGCAGTAGCTCGATCATGGTTCGGCGGTTCGGTTCGGCGATCACTTCGAAGATGCTTATTTTAGCGGCGCCCATCAAGAATCATTTCCTTATATGCCGATTGAAGTGCTTTCTGTCTGGCCCATGGGAATTCAAAGCTCTCTCCGTTTAATACCAATCCGAGTACGTCCATATGGACATGCCAGCCCGACAGGAAGCTTGGCAGCCCATCCGTTTTGAAGAAGGCATGCTCCAGGGTCAACAGCGTCCCTTGCTCCGTTTCTTTCAGCTTGAAGGATACGATCGATTTGCCCGAGATTTCTTCGATCCAGGTGAACGTTATTGCGGCAAGAGGCTCGTACGTCACGATGCTGCCGGTGACAATATCCCCGTTATCCCACTTGAGCTCGAGATTTCCTCCCTCGAATGGCTCTATCATCGCTTCGGCCGTCAGCCACTTTTTGATGAAACGCGGTTCGGTTATCGCTTGCCAGACTTGGTCCCGCGAATGCCGGAGCAATCGCTGAAATTCAATTGCTCTGCCTCCGGATATTTCTTTGATGGTACCGTCCATGTCATGTCCTCCTATTCGAATTTGGATAGTCGTGTTGCTTACTCGTTATATTACCACAAAGTTATATAACTTAAAAGTAATATAATGATTAAAAAAACACTGTCCCACAAAAATAGGACAGCGCCTATCGGTTCGCGAAACAGAGCGCTACTCCAGTACCATAACGCCGAACGGCTCGATCACGGCTTCGCCGATTAACTTCGCGCCGGTAAGCAGGTCGCGCTTCGATTCGGCCAGACTGATCGTGGCAGGCTCTTCGTTATAGTTGAGCAGGAAGTAGACGGGTCCCCGATCGTCTTGACGGATTGCCAGCTCCACCTGCGGAGGCAATTGCAGCCAGTCGCTCACCGGCGAAACAATGCCGCTCTCCTCCAAAATGCGGGCGGCTGCCTCTTCGTCGAAGACGGCTCCGTAGTACCATGCGTAACCTTGGCCGAACGAATTGCGCGTAACGGCGGGTTTGCCGGCGTAATAATCGGTCGCGTACTCGGCCATTACTTGAACGGAATCGCGTTCGGGCAGCAACACGTCGTTGAAGGCGCCTGCCGCGGTGACGACCGACTCTCCGCCATCAGCGGCCGACCACTGCATCGACACCGGCGCGCGCGAGCCCTTCACCATCGTGAATTCTTCGACGGAGATGCCGCACAGATTGGCGGCCGCGCCCGGGAACGGCCGCATGTAGCAGTGGCCGCGCTCGTCCTTGTAGCCCGTGCGGCAGCCGAATACGACGATGCCGCCTTCGCGCGCGTACTGCTCCAGAAGCGCTGCCGTTTCGTCCCGCATGATCGCGGGATGGGAGTAGACTAGCATCCGGTATTGCCGCAGCTCCTCGATCGTCGTATCGGGACGCAGATAGAAGTTATCGCTAGGGATATGGCGGCGCGTCATCGCTTTGAACCACTCCGTATTGCTCTTCCAATAGAACGGTCCGTACCAAACATCGTATTCGCCGTCCCACTCGTTATCGTAGTCGCGCAGAATGGCCACTTGGGCGGCATAGGTGGTGCCCGCGATTCGGTCGCCGATCGACGCGATCTCTCCGCCTATCTTGCGCGCTTCCCTGATGCGGCGATTCTCTTGGTTATGGTAATCGTTGAGACCATGCCAGTAAATTTCTTGTCCGAACGTAGCGGTTCTCCAGCGGAAGTAAACGACCAGGTTCGCGCCGTGCGCGATGGACTGATACGTCCAAAGGCGCATCTGTCCCGGCTTGGGCGACGGCATGTCCATGCGGTTCACCCAGCCGCCGGGGCCGGCTTGCTGCTCCATGATGCAGAAATTAGGCGAAATGGAGCGCACGGTGCTCAGAGTCTGGCTGGAACCACGGTCCGCGAGCCGATTTTTCTCCGCCGGATCGAAGTAAATGGACGAGAACTGCGGGTAAGAGTCGTAGCTGAAGAAGTCCAGCAGCTCGTCCGTCATGCGGTGGTTGTCCAGGTGTCCGAAAAGCCCGTTGGTCGTGATCCAGTGATGCGGAGAGACCTCGCGGAGGATGGCGGACTGCAAAGCGGCAAAGGAAATGGTGTTGTCGGAAATAAACCGGATTTCGTCGAGCGCGAGATGCGGGTTAGGCGACTTGCCGGCGGTCGTCGGACGGGACAGGTGGATTTGGTCCCACTCCGTGTAGGTCTGACTCCAAAAGACGGTCCCCCATGCCTCGTTGAGCGCGTCGAGCGTGCCGTATTTGGCTTTTGCCCAGGCTCTGAAAGCGACGTGGTCCGCCTCCGAATAATAGACGTTCGTCTCGCAGTTCAGCTCGTTGTCGATCTGCCAGCCGATCACGGCGGGATGGTCCTTGTAGTGATCCGCCATTTTGCGCGTAATGATGGCGCAGAGCTCGCGATACTTCGGACTGCTATAGTTATAGTGTCGGCGCAGGCCGTGCTGCAGCGTCACGCCGTCATGCGTGACGTTAAGCACCTCGGGGTAGCGCTGCGTCAGCCATGCCGGGGGCGTCGCCGTCGGCGTGCCGAGGATGACCTGCAAGCCGTGCTTGTGGGCGAGCGCGAGCGTCCTGTCGAACAAATCGAAGGAGAAGACGCCTTCCTCCGGCTCGAAGATGCTCCAGGCGAACTCCGCTACCCGAACGACCGATATGCCGATCTCGCGCATGCGCCGGTAATCGTCCTCCCACAGATGCTCCGGCCATTGCTCCGGATAATAACAGACGCCAAGCCCCAGCTTGTCGAGCGTAAATTTGCCCTTCATACCAACATCCTCCTTAAAGCAAATGTATGAATATATTGCGAATGAGTGTTCCTCGTGTTAATTTTAAAACGTTGATTATGGAGACGTATATATTAATATATTGCGAGTAATAAGAGGAAATTGCGAATTCGAGAGCCAATGGAGGTCAATGCCGTGAGGCAGCATTACATCGCGCCGAAACCATCGTTTCCCTATTATATTTGTTACCCGGACATGTACGGGAGGTACGCGGATATACCCGAGCATTCGGAGCTCAGGGAAAGAGGGACGCTTAAAGAGTACAATCTTCATCTTATATTCGCGGGCAGAGGCAGCGTCCGCCTGGAATCGGGGGAAGCGATCGAGCTTAAGGCGGGAGACGGCTTCCTGTACGGAAGGGATGCCTACCAGCGATACGAGTCGAGCAAGGCGGAGCCTTGGGACGTGCGTTGGATTCACTTCACCGCGTCGGCGCCGCTGCCGCTGCTGAGGGAAGCGGACGAATACGGCTGCCGGCCGTTCTCGTTCTCCGCGGGCGAGCGGCTCGCCGGATTGACCGAACGGATGTACAAGCTCGGCAAACGGCCCCAGCTGGCCTACGAACCCGCGATGTCCGCGTATCTCTACGAGCTGCTCATGCTGCTCGCCGTGCAGTCGGAGCGGCTGGAAGCGCCGTCGAAGCTGAGAAAGCGCGACGTGATCCGCATGGCCGCCGACCGGATCCGCGAGCGCTGCGAGGAGGATTGGAGCTTGGAGGATATAGCCGGGCTCGCGGGCTTCAGCCCGTATCACTTCCTTCGGCTGTTCCGTCAAGCGACGGGCAGGACGCCGAATCAATTTGTGACGGAGAGCCGGATGGTGCGGGCGAAGCTGCTGCTCGCGACGACCAAGCTGTCCGTCGGCGAAGTGGCGCGGAGCTGCGGCTATAGCCAGTCCAGCTACTTTATCAAGCTGTTTCGCGCCGCGGAGGGACTAACGCCCAAGTCTTATCGCCTGCTGCACGCCGGCTTTCCGCAGGATGGCAACGCCGACGTTTAATCCTCGCCCGTCAGTGTTCCGCTCATATCCCAAACGTTGTATGATGGAAACATTGGCATTTGACAGCTCGTCAGACAAGGAAAGGGGCAAGGAATAGAGATGTTATGGCTTACTTTATCGGTGTTGGCCGCGGTGGCGTTCGGGCTTAGGGGCATCCTGTACCATTGGACCAGCCAGAAGCCGGTCAACCGGAACCTGATGTTATGCGGCGTATTCGCGATGGGGGCAATCGTTAATTTGTCGGGCGCGCTTCTGCTGTCCGCCGAATGGACAGTGGGCTGTCTGGTCGGCATTCAGATGGGGTTGTTCTCGTTCGGAGCGAACGCGAGCATGTTCAAAGGCTTTGCCGTCGGCAAAGCGTCGCTGGTCGCGATACTGACCGCGCTGCCGTCGGTCGTCGTCGTGATCGCGGCTTTCATTCTGTGGGACGAACGGATAAAGGGGCTGCAATTGCTGGCTTTCGCGGTCAACATCGGCGGCGTGCTGCTCGTTCGTTATTCCAGCGACCTGTCGCTACGCAATCTGCAAGGCGCGCAGTGGGGGCTGCTCGCCATGCTGCTGTTCGCGTTCAACGATTTGAGCGGCAAATGGTCGACGATGCTCGGAGCCGAGCTGATGCCTACGCTGTTCTTTATGTTCGCGTCGGGAACGCTCTGCTTCTTCTTATGGTGGCTCGCCGACCGGCGGCGGGGACGCACGGTGCTGGAAACGGCCGCGACCGCGGAAGCGGCCTCCGGGGAAGGCGCCTCCATGCTGCTGGCAACTCCCCGCAACGCGGCATGGAGCGGAACGCGAACTTTCGTGACGGGACTAGCCATCGGACTTACCAATACGGCGGGCATGCTGCTTATCGTACCGGCGTTCGATCTGGGCAAAGCGGGACTCGTATCGGCCGTCGTGGCGCTTAACGTGCCGCTCGTGCTTCTCTATACCAGATTCGTGGTAAAGGACAAGTTTACCGTTACGGAGACGACGGGCATCGTCTTGTCGCTCGCTGGTATTTTGCTGATGCGGTTGTTCGGGGCCTAATTTAAACCGTCATAGTTATGCTGCTCTGCTTATGAACGCAAGAGAGATGCGCGGTGCAAGGACATGGGGGGGAGCAAATGAGCAATCATTCAAATCATAACGGCGCGTTCCGTCCCGGCCGCGGGATGGGCATGGGACGCTTTGGCACCGGCGAGAAGCTGAAGCCGGCCAGCATTTTCGGCATGTTCGCCAGAATATACGAGCATGCCCGGATGGAGTGGCGGGCCATCGCGATGGCGGTTGTTTGCGTCATTGCCGTCTCGCTGCTGGAATTCATCGTCCCGCAGTTGACGCGTTATACGATCGACGAACTTATACCCGGCAAACGCTTCGACCAGCTGTTCGCCATCGGCGCAGGCGTGCTGGGGTCGGCCGTCGCGCTGGGCTTGCTGCGGTTTCTAAGCACTTCGCTGATGGCCTCCATTGGCCAGAAGGTGCTCTACAAGCTTCGCAACGACCTGTACCGGCACATGCAGAGCATGGACGTATCCTTCTTCGACCGCAACCGCACGGGCGATCTGATGTCTCGCGTCACCAACGACGTCAGTATTTTGCAGCAGTTGATTTCGTCGAGCATGATGCAGCTGTTTACCGATTTCTTCACCTTCACGGCGATTGCCGTCTATATGCTCTGGATCGACTGGCGACTGACCGTGCTTCTGCTCGCGACGTTCCCGTTCATGATCCTGACGACAAGACTGTTCGGCAAGCGGATGCGCTCGTCGTTCCGCAAGGTGCAGGAATCCGTGGCGGACGTGAGCGACCACCTGCAGAACTCGCTGACGGGCATCCGGTTGATCAAATCGTTTACGGCCGAGGATTACGAGTCCGATCGCTTCTCCGAGCGGACCCGCAAAAACATGGACGCCAACATTCAAGTCGTCCGTCTGCGGGCCGCGTACGAGCCGATCATTGATTTTCTTAATTTCGTGGGGCTGGCGATCGTGCTCGTGTTCGGCGCTTGGCTGTCCATGAGAGGCGAGATGTCGATCGGGACCATCGTCGCTTTTATCGCCTATTTGCGGCTGCTGCAAAATCCGATTCGCCACTTTAGCCGCATCATCAACACGATTCAACAATCCGCCGCCGCTTTCGAACGCATCATGGAAGTGATGAACGCCAAAGCGGATATCGTGGAGAAGGAGAACGCGGTTCAATTGCCTCCGGTTCGGGGGCAAATCGAATTTCGCGACGTGCGGTTCGCCTATTCGGACGAAGCAGCCGTGCTGGAAGACTTTAATCTGACGCTCGAGGCCGGACAAATCACTGCATTGGTAGGCTCGTCCGGCTCTGGCAAAACGACCATCGCCAATCTGACACCCAGATTCTACGAGCCTCAAGGCGGCGACATTACGATCGACGGCTATTCCCTAAGGGACGTAGGCATCGTATCTCTGCGCGAACAGATCGGCATCGTATCGCAGGATATCGTTCTCTTCAACGGGACGATCGGCGAGAATATCCGCTACGGCAACGCGGGCGCTTCGGACGAAGAGGTATGGGCCGCCGCCGGAGCGGCGAACGCCGACAAGTTTATCGAGGCTTTCCCGCACGGCTTGGACACGCAAATCGGCGAGAGGGGCGTCAAGCTGTCCGGCGGGCAGAAGCAGCGGATTTCCATCGCGAGGGCCATCCTGAAGAACCCGCGAGTCATTATACTCGACGAAGCGACGGCGTCGCTCGACTCCGAATCGGAGCAGCATATTCAAGACGCCCTGTCGGTTCTGCTCAAAGGACGCACCTGCCTGGTCATCGCCCACAGGCTGTCGACGATTCAACAGGCGGACCGCATCCACGTGCTGGAGCAGGGACGAATTGTGGAAAGCGGGAGCCACGAGGAGCTGCTGCGCCTGCAAGGCCGCTACAGTCAGCTTTACGAGCTTCAGTTTCCTCAGCGCGGGGAGGGGAGCAGCTAAGCTGCCTGGTTCGACCGCGAGACAACATGACGGATCTGTTTGAATTTTCTATAGCCATATTGCGTCCATGCTGGTAGACTTTAACTTGGACGACTTGACTTCCTGCTTTTCAACGCTACTTCGCCCTAGCGCATCACCGTTTGGAAAGAAGAGATCACCATGACGATTTTCCTGCACATTCTAATGAATAACGTATTGCCCATGGGCGTGCTGATCGCGCTCGGCATCGTGCTCCAGCGAAAGTTCAAGCTGGATATTAAGACGCTGTCGAAGCTCAACTTCTATCTGTTCTCGCCCGCCATCATGTTTAATCTTCTATACAATACGGAGATCCAGCTATCGCTTATCGGGAAAGTATTATTATTTCTCGTGGTCTTCATGTTCGCGCAATACGCCGTGGTCGAGATCGTGATTCGGATCAAGGGCTATAAGGCGAGCATGCGAAGCGCGATGAAAAACAGCGTTCTCTTTTATAACAGCGCCAATTACGGCATACCGCTCAACCAGCTTGCCTTTGCGGGACTGAAGGAAACGCTCGCGATCCAGATCATCGTCATGATGATTCAATCGCTGGTGCCGAATACGTGGGGCATCTACAACGTGAACGCGCATAAGGCGGATATGAAGCAGGTATGGCGCACGATATTGTCCATGCCCGTCATCTACGTCATCCCGGGAGCGCTTGCTCTTCGCTGGCTGCAAGTGCCCGTGCCCGAGGCTATCGAGATGCCGATTACCTACTTAGCGGATGCATTCATAGGAACGGCGCTCATTACGCTCGGGGTGCAGCTCGGCAGCATGCAGTGGCGGATCAAGCGGTCGCTGGCCGTGGACGTATCCATCTCGGCGGTTCTGAGGCTGGTGGCCGGTCCTCTCCTCGCATGGGGCATCGTCTGGCTGATGGGGCTCGACAAGCTGACGGCGGCCGCGCTTATCGTATCGTCTGCCGTGCCGACGTCGCTCAGCAGCGTGCTGCTCGCGGTGGAGTTCGACAACGAGAAGGAGTTCGCTTCGCAGGCGGTGTTCCTGTCCACGTTGATCAGCATCATCACGGTGACGGTCGTCATTTTCTTCTTGAACATACAAGTCTAGCAATCTTATCGAGAGAGACATCCGAAGTTCGCGTGGCGGCTTTGGATGTCTTTTTTGGCGCGACGCCCGTTGCGCGGGCTTGCGAATGCCCAGTCAGGAGACCGATCGACCATGGGCCCCCTATGCTCGCCGTCTAACGGACACCAGAGCCGCTATTCTCGGATTATAGGGCCATTACATATCGTAACGGACATCAGAGACCTTATCGGCTCGGAAATGACGAAGTTTCGTCGCTTTGGGCCAAATAGATTCTCTCATGTCCGTTATTTTTCGATATGGCGGGAAATCGGACCAATAGCGGCTCTCATGTCCGTTGCTATGAACATTTTAGTCAAGCCCTTTAACCTACGATTTTTAGTAAATACGGAGAGCTGTCACTGTTTGGTTGTTCATCATAGCTACGTTTGCCAATGATGCATTTTCGCCTCTATAAGGGCTTTGTTGTCCGTAAGCGCGTACCCGTCATCGCGATCGCAATGGGGCATGACAGCGGTCATGCGATAGAGCCGTAGAAACTCGTACGGAAGTAAGTAGGATTTGTTATTGTGATTAACAACGCGCGGATATAAAATGGAAAAAGATGATAATTGATTCTCCGATAGGAGGGGACTGGGATTCAAAACGTAATGACATCTTCCGAACTTGTTGTTGGAAGCGGTATCACGAAGTCGTTCGGGCGCGGCTCCGCCGCCGTGCACGTCCTTAACGGAGTCGATATCGCCATACCGTCCGGCTCGTTAATCGCCTTTAAGGGCCGTTCCGGCTCGGGCAAAACCACGTTGATCAATTTGCTCAGCGCGCTGGATCGCCCCGACGGGGGACGGGTTATGTTCGAAGGAAACGACCTGACCGCCATGTCGGATCAAGAGCGCGACGGGATTAGAAGAACGCGAATGGGACTTATTTTTCAATCGTTTGCTCTGCTTCCGCTTATGTCCGCTTACGAGAACGTGGAGTTCGTGCTTCGGGTGTCGGGCTTTCCGTCTCAAGAGCGCAAAGCCGCGGCGGAAGGGGCGCTGGAGCAGGTGGGCCTAAAGAGCCGCATGTCGCATCGGCCCTTCGAGCTGTCGGGAGGCGAGCAGCAGCGTACGGCAATTGCCCGGGCAATTGCCCACAAGCCCCGCCTGCTGCTGGCGGACGAGCCGACCGCGGAGCTGGATAGCCGGACCGGCTTGCAGATTATGAAGATTTTCCGGGAGCTTGTTGAGCAGGCGGGAATGACCATCATCATGACGACGCACGACCCCGCCATTATGGAAATCGTAGATCATGTATATGAACTGGAGGATGGTCGAATTGTCGTTCCGAGCTAAACGATTGAAAAGAATTGCCGTCATAACGGCGGCAATGGCTGCCGCATTGTCGCTCGCGGGCTGCTCGCTGCTGCCGGCGGAGGAAGAAGCGCTTAAGCCGCCGCTCGTCAAGCCGCCGCAAGAAAATTACCGGACGGTCGAGGTCGTGAAGGGGCGCATTACGCAAGAGATTCGCGGCAACGGCACGCTGGAGTCGTATTTCACGGATTCCATGCAATTCAAGGCAGGCGGCGGGATCGTGAAGGAAGTATTGGTCAAGGCGGGGGACGCGGTCAAAAAAGGAGATCCTCTCATCAGTCTCGATACGGGCGACATGGATATCGAGCTCAAGCAATTGGAGCTTAACGCGGCAAGGTCGAACCAAGCGTTAAAATCGGCCAAGCAGAACGGAGACGGCGACGGATTGAGAGTCGCCCAGCTGCAATACGATATCGATCGGCTGAGATACGAGCGGTTGGAAGCCGCGCTCGACGGCAAGCTGCTTACGGCCGAGATGGACGGACAGGTGACGTACGTGGCCGAGCTGAAGGAAGGCGATCCCGTTCGGGAATTCGATACGCTCGTCGTCGTCGCCGATCCCGGCAAGCTGCGTCTCGCGTTCCAGACGGACGGATCGCCTGACGTCAGTCTCGTAAGCGTCGGGGCCAAAGCGGAATTGACCTTCGAAGGGAAGGTCGAGCTCGTGGGCGAGGTTGCCCAGACGCCGTCGTCGGCACCGTTCACGGAGGACGCGATCGCCAAGGAGCGCAATTCCAAGATGATATTCGTCGATGTCGAGAAGCTGCCGGAAGGCGCCGAGATCGGCACGCGGGCGGACGTGAAGGTGCTGCTGCAGGAGCGCGAAGACGTCGTCATCATTCCGCGCAGCGGCCTCCGCAGCTACCTGGGCCGCACGTTCGTCCGGATTCTCGAAGAGGGCGACAAGATTCGCGAGGTTGACGTGGAGACGGGCATTAAAGGGTCCACGGACATCGAGATCACGAAAGGGCTGGAGGAAGGCATGTTGATCGTGCTTCCTTAGCAGGTGACTAATAGATGGCTTTATTCGTTATGATCATTCGCAAGATGGTGCAGAACAAATGGCTGCTTGGCAGCTTGTTCATGGGCATTCTCATCTCCGTGGCGCTTGTCAGCAGCATGCCGATTTATTCGGAAGCGGTCTTGTCGCGGATGCTGCTCAAGGACCTTGAGAATTTGCAGACCAATTCCAACCAATACCCGGGCACTCATTTTTCCAACGTCTTTATTTCGAAAGAAACGCTCGAGCAATCCAATGCCAAGTTCGATCAGGTAGACGGTTATATGCGCGGGACGGGAGCGCAATCGTTTGGTCTGCCCGTGCAGGAGCTCGTCGCCAGCCTGCAGTCGATGTCGCTCCGGATGAAGCGGGCGGACGATCCCAACCCCATCTCCGACGACAATCAGCAGTGGGTGACGGTCAAAGCCTATCAAGGCTTAGAAGAACATATCAAGCTCAAGGACGGAAGGCTTCCCTCGGCAACGCCCGTAGACGGCGTCTACGAAGTGCTGGTTACGGAGAGCGGTCTTAGCCATTACAAGACGGTATTGGATACAACGTTCGTCGTCGAGGACAAGAAGGCGGCGGCCAAGGTTCAATTGAAGCCGGTAGGCGTTATCCAGAAGCTGGAGGACGACGATCCGTATTTCCGCTTCGGCAACCTGAGCGATATGAACACTTCTTTCATCATGCCTTATGCCGCCGGCGAGCAGGTGCTTCTTCGCGCCGGCATGCTGCCTCTGAGCGGGGCAGGCTGGTACGTCGTCATGGACTACACCAAGATGGAGCTCCGCAACGTTGAGCCCTTCGTCGCGGCGCACGAGGACATCAAGACGGCGATCGGACGAAGCTTCTCGTTGTACCAGATGGGTTCCGAGACCAAAGCGCTTAACACGATCAGCGTGTATCAGGAGCGGGCAGAGCAGCTTCGCACGCTGATGTGGGCGCTTAACGTGCCGATTCTTCTTATGCTTGCGTTTTATATGTTCATGGTTTCCAATCTGATCGCGGGCCGCCAGCGTAACGAAATTGCCGTGCTGCGGAGCCGCGGAGCCGCCAGATGGCAGGTCATCGGAGCGTATTTGACCGAAGGCGTCTTGCTGTGCGGCGTCGCGTTCGGACTCGCCCCGTTCTTAGGCGCGTTGCTGACGGAAGTGCTTGGCGCTTCCAACGGCTTCCTTTCGTTCGTGCAGAGGGTCAGCTTGCCGGTGCGCATTACGGAAGAGTCCTACCGCTTCGCCGCGATCGCCTCCGCCGCGTGTCTGGTCATCGTCATCATCCCGATCGTGATGGCGACGCGGGTGAGCATCGTCAGCCATAAGCAGCAATCGGCGAGGCTGACGGGCAGCCCGCTGTGGCATAAGATGTTCCTCGACGTCATTACGCTCGGGCTCGCGATCTATGGCTTGTATACGTTCCGCAAGCGGCAAGAGGACCTGCAGGCGCTAGGGCTGAATACAAAGGATCTGGCGATCGATCCGCTGCAATTCATCGTGCCCGCTTTGTTCATCATGGGAGCGGGATTGCTGTTGCTGCGATTATATCCGTGGATCCTGAAAGGCGTTTATTGGATCGGCAAGAAGTGGTGGCCGCCTTCGCTGTACGCGACGTTGATTCAAGTCGGCCGATCCAGCAGCCAATACCAATTTCTGATGATTTTCCTGATCATGACGATCGCGACGGGCGTATTCAGCGCCTCCGCCGCGAGAACGATCAACTCCAATACGGATGATCGGATCCGATACGGCAACGGAGCCGACATGGTGCTCGGCGTGAACTGGATCAACGACGCGCCGCCGCCGGCAGGACCGGGCGGACCGCCGGAAGCCGCCCCCGCGGCGGCTCCGAGCGAAATTCATTATATGGAGCCCGCGTTCGAGCCTTTCCGCGAGCTGCCCGGCGTCGAGCACGCCGCCAAGGTTTTCACGAAGAAGGAAGCAAGCTTCTATGCCAACGAAGTATCCGGCGTCGCGACGCTGATCGGCATCGACACCGACGAATTCGGCATGACCACCTGGTTCCGGGAAGGCTTGCTGGATTACGGGCTTAACGATTACCTCAATCTTATCGCGCCGGATACGAGCTCCGTGCTCATCTCCCGCACGCTTGCCGAGCAGAAGGGGGTCGGCGCCGGCGACACGATCTGGATCGGCTGGCAAGAGGTGACCCAGCAGCCGTTCAAGGTCTACGGCATTATCGATTATTTCCCGACCTTTAACCCCAATCCGCCGCTCGGCTCCGTCAACGTCAGCGACAAGACGGCGGACAACGCGCCGATGCTGATCGTGGGCCACTTGCCCCGCATTCAAGTGCAGCTCGCGCTGGAGCCATACGACGTCTGGCTTAAGCTCGATCCGGACGTATCGACGGCGGAGGTGTATAAGGGAATCGAAGAGAACAAGTTGTCCGTCAGCCGAATCGTCAATACCCGGGAGCAGCTGATACAGGCCAAAAACGATCCGTTCTTGCTTGCGCTCAACGGCGTGCTGACGCTCGGATTCGTGCTGGCGATTCTGGTCAGCTTTATCGGCTTCCTGCTGTATTGGGTGCTGTCGCTGCGCGGAAGAACGCTGCAGAACGGCATCTTGCGGGCTATCGGCCTGTCCGTCCGCAATCTGATTGCGATGCTTGCCGCCGAGCAGCTGCTGACCTCCGGCGTTGCCGTGCTGCTAGGCGTCATCGTCGGCAACGTCGCCAGCCGGCTGTACGTGCCGAACTTCCAGATCGCCTTTAATCCCAGCAGCCTCGTGCCGCCGTTTATGGTCAGGTTCGAAGCCGCGGATTATATCCGGATCTATATCATGGTCGGATTCATGCTGATGATCGGTCTCGGCATTCTCGCGTACATGCTGTCGCGCCTGCGGATCCATCAAGCGCTCAAGCTCGGGGAGGACTAAGAGATGATTCATTGCGAAGGACTAGTGAAAATATACAAGACGGCGGATCTCGAGGTGTTCGCCCTGCAAGGTCTTGATCTTCAGATCGAAGCGGGCGAGCTTATGGCGATTATCGGCAACAGCGGCAGCGGCAAATCGACGCTGCTTAACATGCTCGGGGGACTCGACAAGCCCACGGCCGGCAAGCTGACCGTCGACGGCAAGGATATGCTGAAGTTTACCGAGCGCGATCTTGTCCGCTACAAGAGGGAGAGCGTCGGCTTCGTCTGGCAGAATAACGCGCGCAATCTCATTCCGTATCTTACCGCGCTGGAGAACGTGGAGCTTCCGATCTTGCTGACGGGCAGACGCAAACGGTGGAGGGCCAAGGAGCTTCTCGATGCCGTCGGCCTAAGCCACCGGGCCGGGAACAAGCTGTACCAGCTTTCGGGCGGCGAGCAGCAGCGGGTCGCCATCGCGATCGCGCTCGCGAATCATCCCAAGCTGCTGCTCGCGGACGAACCGACAGGCTCCGTGGACTCCAAGATGTCCAATCAGATCCTGGACTTGTTCCGCGAGCTTAACCGCTCCATCGGCATCACGATCGTGATCGTCACGCATGACCCGGAGCTGGCCAAGAAGGTCGATCGGGTGGCCGCGATCCGCGACGGCAAGATCTCGTCGGAGATGCTGCGCAAACGCTCCTACGCGGAAGAACTGGCGGCGATGGAGGAGGAGGAGCAGGCGCAAGAGGGAGAATCCCACGTCGAATACGCGATTCTCGATAAGGCGGGCAGGCTGCAGGTCCCCGCCGGCTATTTGGAATCCATCGGCATCGGCAATACGAACAAGGTTCGGGTCGAGCTGAGCGAGGGGCGAATCGTGCTTCTGCCTCCGGAGGCGAAGGCGAAGGGAGACGGCAACGAATAAGGCATATCGAATTCGGCGAAGGGACGTTCCCGCGGTTATCCATGCGATAACCTCGGGGACGTCCCTTTTTTTATGCGGGTCCGTCGTATTTTTGGAGTTGATTTAACCGCTGGCATAACGAATAATGAAATCGATAACCAACTATAACGCGAGAGCATCGGAGGCGAATGGAATGAACATCGATTTGAGTGGGAAAACGGCATTGATTACGGGAGCGACGGGGGATCTCGGCCGCGTCATGGCACGTACCCTGGCGGACAGCGGCGCCAACATCGTCATTCATTACAATAGCAACGAAAGCAAGGCAATGGAGCTGCGGGAGGAAATCGAGGCGAAGGGCGTCTCGGCAATGATCGTCCAGGCGGACATTACGAACGAGGAGCAGATCAAGGCGATCAAGGAGAAAGCGTACGCGACGCTCGGACATGTCGATATCGTCGTGGCCAACGCGGTCATTCAATACGGCTGGACGAGCATTCTGGAACAGTCGGCAGCCGATTACGAAAGCCAATTTCAGTCGTGCGTCATGCAAAGCGTCTACTTGGCCAAGGCGTTTGCTCCGGCCATGATCGAGCGGAAGGCCGGCCGCTTTATCGGCATCAATACGGAATGCGCGATGCAGAACTTCGCGACCCAATCCGCTTATACGGCTGGCAAACGCGGCATGGACGGCGTCTACCGGGTGCTTGCGAGAGAGGTTGGCGAGCACGGCATTACCGTGAACCAGATCGCGCCGGGGTGGACGATCAGCGACCGCGACCGCGAAAGCGGCAACGAAATCAACGAGGGCTACAGCCGCAGCGTGGCGCTGAAGCGCAGAGGAACCGACCAGGAAATCGCCAACGCGGTATTGTTCTTGGCTTCCGAATTGTCGAGCTTTATCACGGGCGCGTACATCCCGGTCAACGGCGGCAACGTCATGCCGGCCATCTAACGCAGGCTGATCCCGCTGCGGGCCGGAATAGGGTCGGCAACGGGGGAGGAACGTTTTTTTCACCTTGTTAAACTTGCCCGATATGATACCTTCTAATTGATTTCAGTCTTGAAATTAGTAGAGGGGGAAAACTGATGTTTCGCGGAAAAACGGCGTCATTATTGGTTGTCGCGTTGATTTGTTCGCTGCTCGCGCCGGCTGGAGGAAGCTGGGCGAGCGTCGCAGCGGCCGCATCGGGCAAGTATTTGCATCTGAATTTTGAAGAATATCCCGCGGAGCCTTCCTTGGCCAATCCGGCGAGCACGCCGGATGGCGGAGGAAGCTGGAGCTTCTTCGGAACGGTTGCCGGATCCGTGTACGGAATCGGCGAGACGCTGCCGGGCGGGAACGGCAGAAGCATGAGCATCGTCTCGAGCGTGCCTCCGAATCAAAGCGTCAACAATCCCAACATCCAGAAAAACAATTTGACGATTCCCGGCAGCGGGAACGGAAACTCAGTTATCGTCATGGAAGGCAATTTCAGGACCGACAACGCGTTTCTCGAGCGAAGATTGTTTACGGCAACGTTGACCCAGTCGCCGGGGACGGCAACCGTCGGCGAGATCCGGGTCACGCTGGACAAGACCGGCAAGATGGTCTTGCTGTATCCGTCACCCGGCGGCAATGCGACCGTGCAGCTTGGAGCGTACGAAGGCGGAGCCTGGTATCATATTCAGTTATATACGGATATGGCTTCCCGCGAATTAAAGGCTTACGTAAACGGGGGGCTTAAGGCATCGGTCGCTGTTTCTTCGAGCTGGGACAACTTCCGTTCCTTCCGGTTCACGCAGCTTGGTTCCGCGGATACGCCGGGTACTCTGACGATGGACGATATTAAGGTGTACGACTGGATTCCCGTGGAAGCCATGTCCATGGATCGAGCGGCCATTGGTTTAGTGCCTGGCGATTCGGCGCTGCTGACGGCATCGTATGCGCCCGCGGATAGCACGAACCGCTATGCGACCTGGGAGACGGATAACCCCGAAGTCGCGACGGTCGACGAACGCGGCATGGTAAGCGCCGTCGCGGCAGGCACGGCGACTATTACCGCAAGAAGCAAGGAAAACGGTTTCATTGCGGCGACAAGCCTCGTAACCGTTGCGGATTATACGGCCGTAGAGTCCGTTGAGGTAACGCCGGCTGCGTTGCAACTGGAAACCGAAAGGACGGCGGCCCTGACCGCCATGGTTAATCCTGCAGGGGCGACGAATTCGGAAGTATCGTGGTCCAGCGCCAATCCGCAGGTCGCGACGGTGGACGATCGCGGAGTCGTAACCGGAATCGCCGAAGGAACGGCCGTCATTACGGCGGCAAGCCAGGACGGACCGTCGGGCCAGAGCATCGTTACGGTCGTGGCAAGGAGCACTCCGGTCGAAGCGGTCCTCTTGCCCGCATCGGCCCGCGTGCAAGTCGGAGATCGGATCGCGATCACGCCGCGCTATGCCCCGGAGGATGCGACCAATCCCGTATTCCAGTGGGCTTCGGACAACGAAGACGCGGCGACCGTCGACTCTAACGGAATCGTTATCGGGCAGGCCCCTGGCTTTGCGACCATTACGGCTTCCGTGACCGGCCCCGGCGGACCGGTCTCCGCGGAGATCGAAGTCGAAGTGGCGGAAGCGGCGCTGCCTGCCGATGCCTTTGATGAATTGCGGCTGAAGTGGAAGGCGGTGCTGGACGGCGGTCCCGATCTGGAAGCGGACGAGCCGGCGCGCGCGGCGCAAATCGCAGCGATCAACGAATTGGCCCGCGCAAGATGGGAGACGATGCGGAGAGACGAGGGACGGGAGTCTCTCTGGCCGGACGTGCCGCAATCGGCGACGGATTCCGCTTTTATCAACACGTATATGACTCGTCTTAGGGATATGACCTATGCGTATTCCACCAAGGGAGGAAGCCTGTACCGCAACGTGACCATGAAGCAGGACATCCTGTCCGCGCTGGATTGGATCTACGAGCACGCGTACAACGAGCATATCGAAGAATACGGCAACTGGTGGAATTTCGATATCGGGGCGCCGCTGCGCGTCATGGATATCATGACGATGCTGTACGACGACTTGACGGGGGAACAAATCGAACGGTTCATTCGGACCGCGGACCGGTTTATCGGGGATATTGCGAGTCCGGAATTCACGCAGGTCGGCGCCAATCGATCCGACATCATGACGATCGAGGCGCTCATGGGAATCCTCGCCAAAGACCCGAATCGCTTAAACGACGTTTTGGCCGGGATCAGCCCGTTGTTCGCCTACGTCGGCGAGGGCGACGGGTTCTACGAGGACGGTTCTTTTATCCAGCACAAAACGATTCCGTATACCGGAAGCTACGGGGAAGTGCTCGTTCGCGGGCTGGGGCAGCTGCTCTATTTGCTCGACGGCTCTCCATGGCAGGTGAGTGATCCCGACGCGGATAACGTCTATCGCTGGATCTTCGAATCCGTGGCGCCGGTCGTATATCGCGGTGAAATGATGGACATGGTGCGCGGCAGGGCGATCGCGAGAGAATTCCTGAACGGACGGGACGCGACGGTCGGCATGATCTCCGGCATGCTGAGACTTGCGATGTCCGCTCCGGAGAGCGAGTCGATTCGCATCAAGGAGCTGATTAAATATTGGGTAACGGCCATGGAGCCGGAACTGGACGTACGGTCTGCCCTAAGGCTGGATTCCATCGCTCCTCTCGAGAATATCATGGAGGACGCGTCGATCGTTCCGGCGGGCGGGTTGCCGTTCCATAAGGAATTCGGGGCGATGAACCGGACGGTGCACGTCGCGGAGGGCTTCGGCTTCGGGATCAGCAAGAGCTCGGAGAGAATCGCGACGTACGAGCTGACCAACGGGGAGAACGGCGAAGGCTGGTACACCGGCGACGGCATGACCTACTTGTATAACGGCGATTCGTCGCATTACGCGGACGATTATTGGCCGACCGTCAACAGGTACCGATTACCGGGGACGACCGTGGATACCCGGCCGAGAACAAACGTTCATTACCAATACGGCGACGGGGAGACGACGCCGGACAACACATGGGCGGGAGGAGCGACGCTGGGAGCGGATGGCGTATCCGGCATGAAACTGCGGCAGGTCGGCACGACGCTGCGAGCGAATAAATCCTGGTTCATGTTCGGCGATGTCGTCGTGGCGTTGGGCTCGGGCATAACCAGCAGCGACGGCAGAACGATCGAGACGATCGTGGAGCAACGCATGATCGACGCCGCCGGGACGAACGCTCTGGTCGTGGACGGGGATGCGGCGCCGGCGCACTTGGGCTGGACGAATACGTTAACCGGCGTGAGCTGGGCCAACCTGGAGGGGAGTTCGCCCGGCGCGAGCATCGGCTATTACTTCCCGGGCTCGGCCGCGCTTAGGGCCTCGCGTACGGCGAACGAAGGCTCCTGGTACGACATCAACCAGAACGCGGCGACGTCTACCGATATTCGGACGCGGAATTACGTATCTCTCTGGTTCGACCATGGCAGCAACCCGGTCAACGAGACCTACAGCTACGTGCTGCTTCCGAACAGGTCGCCTGCGGAAACGGCCTTATTCGCGGAATCGCCTACGGTGACTATCGTGGAAAATTCGGAAGCCGCTCACGCTGTGCGGGATATGGCGGGCGGCCAGACCGGCATTAACTTCTGGCAAAATCGTGCGACGACTTCGGCAGGCGTAACCTCGAGCCGCCAAGCCTCCGTCATGCTGAAAGAGGACGGCGACGACACGCTCGACGTTGCCGTATCCGATCCCAGCTTCGTCAATACGGGGGTCATCGAGCTCGAAATCGACCGATCGGCGGCTGCCGTGTTGTCTGCCGACGAAGAAGTCATCGTGACGCAGCTTCATCCTACGATCAAACTGCTGGTGAGCGTCGAGGCTTCCTTTAGCCGTTCGTTCCATGCGTCGTTCGATCTAGATCCAACGAAAGAAAGGCCGGAACCGCAGGAGGCCGCAGCGCCGATCGAGAACGTCAAAGAACCGCTCGGCATCGAGCTTCCTATCGCGCATCTGCACGCGTCCTTCGATCAGGAGCAACGGGGCAATCGGCCTTCCGGGTTCGAAATGGAGGAGGATCGGCTAACGCTTGGCACCGTAGAGTCGGCGGATGGCGGCGACGATCAGGTCATGCTATTGATGGACCTGAACCCGAACGGTGCGACATCAGCGACCGGACGGTTCGACGAACAAACCGGAATCCTTGCGCTTACCTGGAAATACGCGGATCCTGACGGGGATAGCGGACTGCGCTTCCGCGTTCTCGGGCAGGACAAAGTCGCGGCGGAAATCGCGGCAAAGCCGGACGGATTATATTCAGAAGACGCCAGTGGCGCCGAGCGGCTGGTTTACGAGACGGAGCCGGCTCATTGGCATACGATCGAAATGCGTCTTCATGCCGAGCGTCAAGAGTGGACGTTGCGCGTGGATGGAGTACGCGTTCCGGGCTTGTACCGCTTTAAAGACGACGTCGACGCGCTGGACGGCATTCAATTCCGGACTGGGATTCCAAACGATAATACGGTCGTCTACGTGGACGATATAAGCGTGTTCGTCACGGGCGCGGTGCCGCTTGTCGCGGAAGGCTTCGAGTCCTACGAGGATGGAGATCGGCCGGGCGAATGGACGATTATCGAGCGTGCCTTAAGCGCGCCGGCGTACGTCTGGCATGAGGAGGAACCGCGGAATAGCAGCTTGCTGCTCGACGACAACGACAGCGCCTTCCGTGCTTCCGCGTCGCGCGCTTTCGAGCCCCAGACGGACAGACTTGTGGCGGAGTGGAGCTACAAGGAGCTTGCCGGCGGCAAATACCCGGAGTTTCAGCTGCTGTCGGGGAATACGCGAGTCGTGCGGCTGACGTCGAGCTCCAACAATTATTTGCGATATTTCGGATCCAACGCTTCGGCCAATACGATCATCGACCGTGCGCCTACCAAGGCGAAGCAGTGGCATGCCGTCAAGCTCGACGTCGATATTCCGAATCGGAAGTACGATCTTTATTTCGACGGCGCGTTGGCGGAAAGCAACGTGCCGTTCTTCGGGGAAGCGGCCAGCATCGATACGATTCTGTTCGGGTCGGGTTACGGAGCCGCGGACGCGAAGCTGTTCATCGACAACGTGAAGGTGTACCACCTGGCCGGAGAGGTACCCGCTTGGGAGAACGGAGAGGAAGAGGTAGAGGAGCCTACGCCGACTCCGGCCGAAACGCCTGAGCCTACTCCATCCCTGCCTGCTTCGCCGTCCCCTGCTCCAACGGCCGCTCCATCTCCTGCGCCAACGCCCGATGGGAACGGCGGGGAAGGCGGCGCAAGGATAAGCGCGGAAGAACTACTAGAGCTTCTGGAAGCCGGAAAGACCAGCTGGAAGGCTGGGCAGGACGGACTTTCGTTCGAGCTGCCGATCGAGATTTTGCTGAAGGAGCTCGAACGATTGGCGAAGGAGCTGGAAGCAGAGCTTGCGGAGCTGTCCGTCAGCGCGGAATCGCAGACCCTGAATAGCCGCGAGAAAGCAGCCCTAGTCGGCAAAGTCGAATCAGCGGGGCTGCGATATCCGTCGGAGGCTGCGGGCTTCAGGCTGATGATCGGGGCAGGGAACAAAGGAATCGATGTAACGGATTTCGGCAAGCATTACGCCGCCGTTACGATCGAGTTAAAGGATACGGTGGATATGTCCAAGGCGATTGCCGTCATGTACGATCCCCGGACGGGAAATATCCGCTTCGTCCCGGCTAGATTCGAGGAGACGGGCGGCTCGAAGAAAGCGATGATTAGCAGCGTATTCTCCGGCATGTTCGTCATTGCGGAGGCATCAGACAAAACGTTCGAGGATATTCGCGAACATTGGGCCAAAAACGATATCGGGAAGTTAGCTTCGCGCTTGATCCTGCAGGGCAAGTCTGCAGCGGAATTCGTGCCCGATGCTGCCATGACGCGCGCCGAATTTATGACTTTGCTTGTCCGAGCCATGGGACTCAAGGAAAACGCGGAGGCGGCCGCATTCTCCGACGTAACGCCCGGCGCCTGGTACGATGGCTGGATCGGCGCCGCGTTTGCCGCGGGTCTCGCAAATGGCTACGGAGACGGAAGCTTCAGGCCGGATGCGGCCGTAAGCCGCGAAGAAATGAGCGTTATGCTCGTCAGGGCGTTAGCCTTGGCCGGCCTGCCGCAAGCTGAAGGCGATAGCGGCGCTTCCGTTCCTTCCGAAGAGTTCGTTGACAGGGACGCGATCGCGCCATGGGCGAAGAACGCCGTGTCGGTGCTGGCAGAACTCGGCATTCTGCAAGGCATGGGAGATGGCAGCATCGCGCCGCAGGAACGGATGACGCGGGCGCAAGCGGCGACCGTGGTCGTCAGGATGTTGAGAGAGCTGGCATACCTATAACAGCTATCGTTACAGACGCAACAGACACAGTAGACGCAACCGACTGAAAAAAGCTTCCAAATTCGCTTCAAGAGCGGAATTGGAAGCTTCTTTGCCGTTGGGAGGATAGCAAGCGGCTCCAGGCAAGCCGTAAACGCCAGCGGTTGCAGCAGCGCTTATCGGGGGAGCCTACAAATGCCGCGCGACCTCGAACAGGTTAAGCTCGTTCAGCCGGCCGACGACTTCGGAGGTTCGGGACATATTGAACTTCTTGAGGATGCCGTTGATTTGTTTCTTGATCGTCTCGACTTCCACCGAACGAAGCTCCGCGATTTGCTGCCGGCTCTTGTGTTGGCAGAGCAGCTTGAGAATGTCCAGCTGGCTCGGTGTCAGGCTGGATATCGTGTTGAGCAGCGCCATCAGCGCGGCTTCGTTGTTCTTGACCCGCACGAGCTCGCTCCGCAGCTTCCGCGCGATGATGGGACGAATCGGCGAATCGTCCAGGTACGCCGCGCGCACGCCTGCGATGATTTCGTCCGGCGTCGCGGATTTGATTAAATAATCGACGATGCCGTTCTGGAAGGCGGCGAATACGATATTGTCGTCTTCGTGCACGGTGAGCACGATGATTTTCACTTCCGGGAACTGCTCGTGAATCGCCTTGGAGGCTTCGATGCCGGCGAATTTGGATTCCATCTCGATATCCGTCAAGATGATGTCCGGCTGCCGCTCCCGGACGCTGAGGACGGTGCCGGCGCCGCTGTCGAGCGAGTCTAGCAATTCAAAGTCCGGCTGCGTGCGGATGATCCGTTCCAGGCGTCGGCGATGGGCTTCCATGTCGTCGGCGATGACGATTTTGATGTTTTCCATATCGTATTCCTCCTTGTAGGCTTCGTATCAGATGAGAGGCAAATAGATTTTGAATTCGGTTCCGCCGGTTTCGGAGCTGTCCAGCTCGATTCTTCCGTCATGCGCGTTCACGATCTTGTGGCAATAGGACAAGCCCACGCCCCAATTGCTGGAGGACGATTTGGTAGAGAAGAAAGGCGAGAAGACGTCATGCCTGTGCTCCGGCGCGATGCCGGGACCGTTGTCCCTGATAGAGATGCAGCCCCACTTGTCCTGGTTCTCGATCGTGATCGCGATCCGGCCGTCTTGCCTCCCCCGCAGCGCTTCAATGGCGTTAATGATGATGTTGTAGCAAACCTCGGTCATATGCTTCTGATCTATCATCGCTTTGTTTTTGGACAGGCGGATAATCTCCACCGGCACCGCGTTGTCCGCGGATGTCAGCTTACCTAACGCCGATTCGACGGGATCATGCAGTCTGCAGGCGTTCAGTTTAAGCGAAATGGTGCTTAATTTGTCCGAAGCGTTGTCGATCATGTCATAGGAGTCCGCGCAAGAGTTCAGAATCAGGTCCAGGCTATACAAGGCGTCCGGATTGTCGGCAAGCTTCTCTCTTAGAAACTCCGCTTCGGACCGGATGGCGAGCAAATGATTTTTGACGGAATGGGTAAACGCCTTGACGCCAAGCGACGCCGTTTTCATTTTTTTGATAATGTCTTCGTTGGCGTTCTGATCTAGCTGCTCCAACGTCTTGTACCGGGAAAAGGTGAATATCATCAGGCCTAGCGTTACGATCGATAGAATCGGTATTATGTTCAACCTTAGCGAAAGATATTTAATCTGCGGGATGAGAAAGTTGGGATATTCGGGAATAAACGTTGCCTTAACGAGCAAATCCGGCGCCCAAGTGAACATAAGCAAATGAATCGCCGCAATGGGCAGCAGGCACATCATATGGTAGATCGTATACCGGCGAATAAATTTGACTTTATAATTGCGAACGAGGTAATGGATAAGCAGCAAAAAGGATAAAAACATCAAGGAAAACTTCGCGTACAGGAACATGCGGTCAAAGATATGACTCCAATGATTATAAGCTTGTCCATGCGCATAGCCCTCGTTATAAAAGTAATTTTGGATCCCCAAATTAAAATAGGGATCATAGAAGAGCAACTGAACGACGAAGAGGATCGCCAAAAAGCCGTACAAGTAGTACCTGACCCTGTGCCTGCTTAACGTGAAGCTTACGGAAAACATCAGAAACGAGAAACAGAAGACTAGAATAGACCCGTTAAGCAGGCGAATGAGCAGCATGGGATTAAAGTTTTCGAGCACGATCCGGTTCCATGAGCCGGGACTGAAATTGTAAAACTCGCTGATGGCGCCGAAATATACGTTGAAGTTGCTTAAATAAAAAAGATAGGCGAAAAAGGAAACCAGCCAGCTGACAACCATCCCGTAGAGGAAGATCGTCGAGACGTTCCGCCACTTGGAATAGGTTAATGCAAGCGTATACAAAAGCAGCACCACGGACAAATAAATCATCGATACCTCTCCATTGCGTGACAGAATGTTGGACTGCGGGGGAATGAAAAAATCGGCGTGAGGGGTATAAATGTTTCAACTTATTCCGGCTCTAAACGACGTTTATAATAGGTTTGTGAGGAAGTATAACATGTGCGAGAGGGGATTGTAAAATGAAAAAAAAGCTTTCCGCGTTCTTGTCTTTAACTCTAGTAGCCGCCATGCTGGCGGGTTGTTCGGCGAACGGAGGGAATCCGGGCAACGAGAATTCCGGCGAAGCAACGGGCTCGAACGGCGGCGACAAAGAGAATAGCGTCGTCAACTTTACCGTGCCGGTGCTTCCGGACGACGTCGAGGCATTCGAGGCGGCATACGCGGAATTTTCGAAGGAATATCCCAACATCAAGGCGGAATTTATTTCGTTCCCGGCTACCCAGTATTACGAGAAGCTTAGAATACAGCTATCGGCCGGCACCGAATACGACCTGTTCGGCGGCGTGCTGGATTCCATGATCGACACCGGCATCATCGAGCCGCTCGACGAGCATATCAAGACAAGCGGAACGGACGTGTCCGGATTCGGGGAAATGTACGAGGGCATGAAGGTCAACGGCCAAACGTACGGACTGCCATACCGCAAATCCAACTGGATGCTCTATTACAACAAAGATTTGTTCGATCAATTCAAGGTGGCTTATCCTAGCGACGATATGACGTGGAACGAATTCCGCGAGCTCGCCAAGCAAGTGTCCAGCGGCACCGGAGAGAGCAAGATCTACGGCGCTTACCTGCATCAATGGCCGCAAACCTGGTACATGCAAGGCGTGCAGACGGGAGCGTCCATTATCGACAAGGATTTGGACCCGTTCAAGCAGGCGCTTCAATTCAGGCTGGATATGGAAGCGGACGGCTCCATCATGAGCTGGTCGGAGCAAGTGACGACGGGAGCGCATTACAACGCGGCGTTCCAGAAGGGCAACGTGGCGATGAACCTGATCGGCGATTGGCACGTGGCGCAGCTTCGCCAAGCCGAGGACGAAGGCAAAATGAGCTTCAATTGGGACGTCGTGCCGATCCCGCATCCGGAAGGCGTGGAAAGCAATACGAGCTTGGCGCTGCCGGTATCGCTCATGATGAACAAAAACTCCAAGCATAAAGAAGAGGCTTACACGTTTATCGAATATATGACCGGACCTAAGGGAGCCCAAATTTTCGCTTCGAAAGGGTACCTGACGGGCTTCACGAACGACGAAATCAAGGCAGCTTACGCAGGCGACGGAAGCCGTCATCCCGAGCATTTGAATTACTTCAGCGAAACAAAGGATTATCCGGAGTATCCGATGCTGCCGGGCGTCAAAAACATTCTGGTCAACAACATTTACAAGCAAGAGGGGGAGCTCGTGTTCATCGGCGAGCAGACGCCCGAGGAAGCCGTGAAAAAAATCGCGGAACGCGTCGAGAAGGAATGGGCCAGCATCTACGCGGACCAATTCAAAGTCGGAGAATAAAGGATGAGATCGGAGGCGGGTCCGCGGCCAAGTCGCGGATTCGCCCCCGCATAAAGGAGTGGCTACAGCATGCTGCGAAACAAACCGCTGACGATGACGCAGCGAAACCGGCTTACCGGTTATGGATTTCTGCTGCCTAACTTGATTGGCTTTCTAGTGTTCATCTTTTTCCCCGTCGTCGCGTCTTTTCTGATGAGCTTCTCCGATTGGAACGGCTTCGGAGCATTCGAATTCGTCGGACTGGATAACTACGCCAAGCTGTGGAACGACGACAATTTCAAAATATCGTTTATGAACAGCATGATCTTCACCGTCGTATCCGTGCCCGTAACTTTATTCGTCGCTTTGCTTATTTCCGTCTGGCTGAACGCCGGCGTCAAATTTCTTAAGCTGTTCCGCACGGCCGTCTTTCTCCCTTACGTGACGGCGACGATCGCGGTGGCGGTCGTATGGCAGCTCATACTCAATCCATCGATGGGTCCCGTCAACGGAATGCTTCGAAATATGGGGTTGTCTGATCCGCCTGGATGGTTCTCCTCGACGGCATGGGCGTTGCTCTCGGTCATCATCGTCTACATTTGGCATTCAATCGGGTATTACATGGTCTTGTATTTAGCAGGATTGCAAGGCATTCCTGATCATTTATACGAAGCGGCCGAGCTCGACGGGGCCGGCGCGGTTCAGAAGTTTTTCCACATTACGCTGCCGTCGCTATCGCCGGTTATTTTCTTTACGGTCATTATCGGCGTCATCAATTCCTTTAAAGTGTTCGACTTGATTTACGTGCTGACCCAAGGCGGACCGGGACGGTCCACGCAGGTGCTGGTCTATTCGATCTACAACGTGGCGTTCAAGCAATTCGATTTCGGATATGCCTCTGCCATGGCGTACGTCTTGTTCTTGGTCATTCTCGTTTTCTCGATCTTGCAATTTATCGGACAGAAGAAATGGGTCAATTATTGATTCGTGCCCTGGAAAGGAGGAGATAGAATGGCACGTCCTGAATCGTTAGCCGGAGCATCCATGAAACGGTCGAAGACGATCAAGAACGCGTTTCTGTACTTGGTGCTCATCGCGACTTCGCTGTTTATGGTGCTGCCCTTCGTATGGATGGTATCCGCATCGCTTAAAGCGGATAACGAAATATTCGGATTTCCGATCAAGTGGATTCCCGAGAAAGCCTATTGGAGCAATTACATCGACGTCTGGACGCAAATCCCGTTCCATCTCTACTATTTGAACACGCTCAAGCTGGTCGTCATCACGATCGCCATCCTGCTCGTCACGTGTTCCATGGCCGGCTACGCCTTCTCCAAGATCCGGTTCCCGGAGCGTAACGGCATGTTTTTCCTCTATTTGACGACCATGATGATTCCTTACCAGGTCATGATGATCCCGCAGTTCATTTTGCTCAAAAATATCGGGCTGGTCGACACGCACTGGTCCTTGATCCTGCTCGGTGCCGTCAATCCGTTCGGCGTCTTCCTGTTCCGCCAATTCTTTATGTCCATTCCGGACGAATTGCTGGAGGCGGCCAGAATCGACGGGTTGTCCGAATTCGGCATTTACGCCCGGATCATCTTGCCGCTTACCAAGCCGGCGATCGCGACGCTCGTTATTTTTTCCTTCATGCATACGTGGAACGACTTTCTCGGACCGCTCATTTATTTGACGTCGGATCATCTGTTCACGCTCCAGCTCGGGATGCAGCACTTTATCGGCGAATACAATACGCAGTACTCTCTGCTTATGGCAGCCGCGGTTTCGTCCATCATTCCGACGCTGATCGTGTTCGTCGCGGCCCAGGATTATTTTGTGAAAGGCGTGGTAGGCTCCGGCGTGAAAGGTTAAAGGAGGGAGGGGCGAGGATGAGTCGCAAACCGAATATTTTATACGTATTCGCCGATCAGTGGCGCCGTCAAGCCGTCGGCATGATGAACGAGGATCCCGTGCGGACGCCGAATATGGATCGTTTTGCGGAGGATTCGCTTGTGTTCGCGCAAGCGGTCAGCTGCACCCCGTTATGCTCGCCTCATCGTTCGTCGCTTATGACGGGCAAATACGCGTTGTCGACCGGCGTCTACACGAATTGCAAGACGGGGCTTCCCGTTATGCTGTTCCCGGACGAGATCGGCATCGGGGACGTGCTTAAGCAAGGCGGTTATTCGACGGGTTACATCGGCAAGTGGCATCTGGATCTGCCCGAGGCAAACCTTGCGGATAATCCGCGTTCCGGCGCGAAGGAGTGGGATGCGTATACGCCCCCCGGTCCCAAGCGGCACGGGTTCGACGAGTGGTATTCGTACGGCACGCACGACGAACATCTGACGCCCCATTATTGGAAGGATTCCGAAGAGATGATACAGGTCGAGGAGTGGTCCGTAAAGCACGAGACGGACATGGCGATCGCGTTCTTGGATAGGCATGCGCGCGCTGACGCCCCTTTCTCGCTATTCCTGTCCTGGAATCCGCCGCATAGCCCGTTCGAGCTCGTGCCGGAGGCATACAAGGCATTATACCGGGATGAGGTGCTGCCGAAGCGCGAAAATGTGGCCGTGCAAGATCCGTTCCTCGTCCACACGGGGGAACATATTGCCGGAGGAGAGGAAGCTTGGCAACGGTTTAGCAAGGATTATTTTGCGGCGGTGACCGGGATCGACGAGCAATTCGGTCGCTTGCTCCGTAGGTTGGAGGAGCTCGGCATCGCCGATGATACGATCGTCGTGCTGACCTCCGACCACGGCGAATTGCTTGGATCTCACGGCATGATGGCCAAACATAGCTGGCAAGAGGAGTCGATCGGCGTCCCGTTCATGATTCGCTGGGCTAATGGTATCCCGAGAGGGAGGACGGACGTCGTCCTTAACACGGTGGACATTATGCCGACCTTGCTGGAGCTGGCGGAGCTGCCCGTGCCGGGTACGGTGCAGGGGCAATCCGTTGCCGGATGGATGCGGGGGACGAGGGACGAGGGTGGAGCCGCTAATCCAAGCGGTGCATGGGATGATCGAGTTGCCTACATCAGCGCTTTCCCGGGCAGATTGGCGGCGGTCGAAGCATTCCGCGAAGCGGGACTGGATCATAGGGACTTCGGCTGGCGGGGCATCCGTTCCGAACATTATACGTACGTGGCCGATCGCGGCTACGCTCCCGGCTCGGGCATAACCAGGTGGCTGTACGATCTGAGGGAGGATCCATATCAGCTGAGGCCGAAGATGCTGAATTGCTCCTCGGAACACTCGGTTGCCGAGTTATTGGAGCGGGCGCTTCAGCGGTATTTGACGCTAACGAACGATGGATTTCAATTGGACTGACGGAAAAAGCGATGCGCAGGGGCAGTAGTTGCTCCCACGCATCGCTTTTTTGACCACATAAGAATTTATAAGTTTTCGGAGCATCCGAAATGACAAATTCTTATTGGCGATAAAACCTTCCAATTAACGCGGTCGCTCATCCCCGAGAGGCCTCGATAGAGGTTTTCTCATTGATAGGAAATTATGCAACGTAATAAAAACGTTATAAAAACGTTAAAAACGTGGAAAAGATAGGAAGGTTTATCTTCCTTACTCAGTGAAAAGCTAACGGACACACGAGACGCTAATGACCTATTTTTATCCATTATCAAATTGTAACGGACGCGAGAGACGTTATTTGGCTTGAGTGAAGGTAAATACGTCTCTGACGGTGCGATTAAGGGCATGTGTGTCCGTTAGCTTTCAGAAACATCAAAAAATCGATAAATAGCGTCGCTGGAGTCCATTAGAAATGCCGAACAGGGGCACATGTTACTCCGCAATTACCTGGAAGGGTGATTTTGTTCATGATCGCCGTATCGGAGCGCCGTGGGCTCGAAATCCATACCTTTAACGCATTAATCGGAAGAATGATCGAGCCGCTCAATCATCTCGAAGCAGGCTCGTCCGTTATGGTAAGGACATTTCCACGCGCTGATTTTCTCCGGATTGTCGCTAGGCGAGCCGTCGCGGGTAACGCTCCAACGCCATTCGCCATACTCCTTGTCGACGATATATCGTTCGATGAATTGCCAAGACGCGAACGCCGCTTCCCTGTACCGTTCTTCTCCTGTTAATTGGTAGGCGTTATAAAAGCCGACGACGGCTTCCGCCTGCGGCCACCAGTCCTTGTCCGTGTCCAGCAATCCTTCCGGACCCGCCTCGTTGAACAAGCCCCCGTCCGCGTCGACCCCATTCAATAGCGTCGCCTCGGCCATCCGGATGGCCACCTCCCGGACGCTGGCGAGCAGCTCCTGCTCGCCGAGAACCTCGGCCGCCTCGTGAAGCAGCCAGCTGCCTTCGATATCGTGGCCGTAGGAAATATGGTCCGTTTGGCTGTTCCATTGCATATCGAAGAAAAGTCGGAAATGCGAGGTGGCTGGATCGACGATATGCCGCGCCGTCACTTCGATCAGCTCCCTAAGCTTTGCCCGCAGCTCCTCCGTTGGCCAGACACGGTATAGATTCGTGTACGCTTCAAGTACGTGGAGGTGCGTATTCATCGATTTTTTCGTATTCATATCCTTGTCGCTCAGGCTGTTCTCTTCCGTCTCCGTCCAATCCCTGGCAAGAGCCTCGATATACCCTTTGTCCAGCGGGTCATACGCATATCGTTCCAGAAGATGAAAGAGCTTGATGGCTTCATCGAGAGCTTCCCGCTTACCGGTCCCCCGATAATATTCGGAGAAGGCGTAGATGGCGAAAGCTTGGCCATATATTTGTTTTTTGGTTGAAGCTGGCGCGCCTCCCGACGTAACGGACCAATACAATCCCCCGTACTCGCGATCCTCGAAATAGGCGACGACATAGCGGAAGGCGCGCTCCGCCATTTCTTTGTAGGCGACATCTCCGAAAATCCGGAATGCCGAAGCGAACGTCCATAAGATGCGCGTATTCAGCACCAGGCTTCGGTCGGCTTCCGGCGTTACGGTCAGATCCCGGCTGACGTACCCGTGAAAGCCGTCTTGGTCATCTGGAGCGTGTTTCATCCAAAAATCGAGAATGTTGGACTTTAGCTCCGTCTCGATCGAGCGTCGCCATTGCTTGTTGGCGGGTTCCGGCATGTCTTGCTTGCTCCCTTCGAATACTCGTTATGTGTTTGCTGGATTTGTCGTATAACAAGTAAACAACAAAGGGATTCGCATGGCAATAGGAAATGCAAATCGCGTCAAGAGACATGCCTAAGCCCTGATCGTTAATAACAACGAATTTCGTAGATGGCGGCAGACGGGTCTCCATTGGTCGTTTCTACGACGAAGCGCAAGCCGGTCGTCGTAACCGCGGAGTCCAGCTTATGTTTGTTTAGCTGCTGGTAATTGTCCGTTGCCCGAACGATAACCGTCCATACTCCGTCTACAAGCGCTTCGATCCGGTAATCCTTGGGACATTGCGGATCCCGGAAGAACGGCGGATAGTTATGATATTCCTTGAACAAGTGGCCGGGGAACGTAAGCTGAAGCTCCGCAATCGTTCGCGGCTCCTCCCAGCTTAAGCTCACGTGCTGAGGGAGCGGCTGGGCCGGATCGGAAATCCATTGGTTGGTGCTTCGATGCGGCCTCGTTACGCCGCTTAAGATCTGCTCGGGTCCGAAGCTGGCCTGGGGCGGGGAGATCCTGTAGCTAAGCGTGCCGCCGTCGTTGTACCTGCGCATCTTGCCGCCGCCCATGTCATAAGCGGCTACATGGCCGGGTATGACCTTGCCGGCGGAGTGCCATTGCACGTCGGGATTGCGATCGAGCTGCAGCCTGACGTACCGCGGACCTTCCCCTGGCAGCGCCAGATCAAGCTTCCATTGTACCCACTGCTTCTCGCCCGGAGGAACGACGAGCATCGTCTCGGCATAGACTTGGCCCGTATGAACGCGATAGTCCCAAATATGGTCGACGGGCACGATGCTGGCGCGCACCTTCTGCTCCGTGCCGGTCGTGTTGCTCAAACAGACTTCAAGGCTATCGACGACGCCGGAACCGACGGCGATCCATTGACCGCGAGTCAAGATTAAAGGCTCATGCTTGTCGTTGAGCGAGTCCTGCAGCTCCGCGCTGCGGAAGCCATACGTGAAATCGCCGCTTGCTGGGCCGGTGCCATGAACAAGCTGAACGCTGCTTGCGGATATCGCGGCTTGGCGGGCATGATCCGCCTCGTCCTCGTTGACCGCGTTTGGCAGGAAGCAGCCGTCTCTCAGCAATTGCTGGCGGATATCGGCCATGGCTTTGCCGTTAAGCTCGCGGGGCTTAAGACCGTGTCGCAGCGCGTAAGCGGCGCCGGTGCCGGCAGCCTGACCCATCAGTGCGGTCGTGGACATGACGCGCACGGTGCCGAGAGCCGCGTGCGTCACGCTGACGTTGCGTCCTGCCATCATCAGGTTGCCGACGTTCTTCGCTACCATGATGCGGAACGGAATGCCGTACGGCCCGCAATAGCTCTTCTGGGCGTATTCGCTCGTCTCGCTATAGCCCTCCGCGCTGGCTGGTTCCGCGTGCTCCGCAAGCAAGCCGCCTGGCGTGTGCAGATCGACGAACCAGCCTCCGAAGGCGACTTCGTCCTCGAACTTGGTCAAATTCTGAATATCGTGTTCCGTCATAAAGTATTGACCGATGATGCGCCGGCTCTCGCGTTTCCCCGGCACTTGGCCGATCCAATCCAACGCCAGATTGCGCGTCCGCTCCTTGAGAACCGGATCGCGATTTTTCATCCAATCCCAGATGCCGAGCGTATGCCGGGTCAACTCATGGCGGATCGTCTCGTTATCGTAGACGGTATTCCAGGGGACTCCGATCTCGATCCACCAGTAGCCGGATTCGGTGTCGTAGAACATCCTTCCCTGTTTGTAGAAGTAATCGGGATCCTCGTGCTTGACGGCCCAATCCGGCGCTCGGAACGGCACGGGGCGCCCCATATCCTTCGCCCGGAAGTGGATGGAATTGCCCATTGTCTTGGTGCTGGCTTCCGCCGGCGCATGAGGCTCGTTGAATTCGTCTTTGCTTTCGGTTCCCCAACGCCACTCGCACCCCGCCTTATCGGCAACGATGCCGTCGCCCGTGCAGTCGATAAACAATTTGCCTCGAATATCGAGCTCGGTTTCGGCATTGGCAACGACGGCGCGGACGGCCGTGATTTCGCCATCCTTAGCTGTGACGCCTTGAATGGAGGTATTCAGGTGAAAGGTCAGGTTCGGCGTCGTGACGGCCATGTCGTACATGACCATATCCCAAACGCTGTTCGTCCAGCCGTTCTCCCTGATCTTCTCGTGGTTGACGGCTCGTTCGGCGATCAATAGCTCCGAAATGATGCCTGTCTCCCTGGCGTAAGCATGGAAGGCGGCGGCGCCATGCGGCGTCACGCGGATCTCCGAGGAACTGTTGCCGCCGAATACGGGACGGTCTTGGATGAGACAGACGGTTGTGCCTTGGCGGGCAGCCGCTACCGCGGCGCAGAAGCCCGCGAGTCCGCCGCCGCAGACGACGAGATCGTAGGATTGCGAGATGGTTTTCATGAAGTTTCACGCTCCTGAGTTTTAATGATCGCAAATTTTACTCGTGTAAATAGTTGAATTGATAACATAGTAGCACGTAAAACTTTGATTGCCAATAGGGATTCTGATATAATTTTATACGAGTAAATATCAGGGCGGTGGAATGGGTATGGCAAGCCGAAAAGAAGTAGCGGAGCTAGCGGGAGTATCCGTCGCGGTCGTCTCGTATGTGTTGAACGGCAGAGACAACGTAAAGGAAGAGACCAGGCAACGAGTGTTAGCGGCCATTAAAGAGCTTAGATACGAGCCGAATTTGTTGGCTCGCAGTCTCAAAACCAAAAACACGAACCAAATCGCCGTGTTCGTCAACAATTTGGGCAATCCGTTCGAGGCGGGCATCATGCTCAGGCTGGAGCAGGCAGCCCGCAAAACGGGGTATCTATTGTTCTTCCAGGCTTATTCGGAAGAGCTCGAAGATCAGCTGATCACGGAGCTTAAGGGCAGGGTGGACGGCATCTTTCTGCTTGGGCAGACGCTTAGACCGGAGACGATGGAGAGGCTGCGTGCTCCGCGAATTCCAGTATTGACCATTAATATCGGGTCCGATAACGGCATGAATGAGTTGTCCAGCATTGATCTTGACTGGATGAGGCAGTATAAAGAGCTGATCGGGCACTTACATGGAAGCGGACATCGGGCGATCGGATTTATGACAGCAGGAAAGGCCGGGGGGGCATATCTGGGTCACCGTTACCGCGCTTTTCGCACGGCGATGGAGGAGCTGGGAGATGAACCGGTCATGACGGCGGAGATCGACGGCGGAGGCATGACGGAATCGTCCGAAACCTCATTCAGAAAGTATCTTCGGGAGCATCCCGGGGGTCTCCCGTTTACGGCGCTTGTCTGCGCCAATGATTTAATGGCCGCGGGCGCTCTGGTAGCGGCCAAAGCTCATGGCCTCGAAGTGCCGGGGAAGCTCGCGATAGCGGGCTCGGAGGATATTTTGCTTACGACGTTAACGACGCCCGCCTTGACCGTCATTCATTATCCGCGCGAGCAGGTTGGCGAGCTGGCATTGTCCATGATGAAGCGATTAATGGACGGCGAGGAGAATCTTCATTATACGCTCGAGGGGAAATTGACGGGGAGAGATTCCGGTTAAGCGAAGCGAAAAAGAGACGACTTCCTCCCGATGCGATGCACGATCGGCGAGGAAGACGTCTCTTGTCGACGAAAATGAAGCTTTTAGCGCAAGTACAAGCGGCTCGTCGATTCCCAGATGCCGCCAGGCTCCAGGGTCACCAGACCGATGTCTTCGGCCGGCAGATCGACGTTGGGCGCATTGACCAAATTAAGCTGCGGCTCGGGACAGAAGAAGCCCGGCGTCGCTTTGTTGTTCCAAATCATCCATTGCTTGTAGGCCGTTCCTACGTCGTACACTAACGTAACGCCGGCGCGATTATCCGTCAGCTCCATTTTGTTGCGGCCGTCGCGAGTCGCGCTGGTGTAGTGGTTGTCCATTGGCTGCCAGAACGGCGAAACGCCGGTTGTTTGCATGGCGACCTCTTCTTCGAGCAGCGGCTGGTGGCTGCCTGTAGGAAGCATGCGCGAGCTCAGCTCCCAGCGTTTGCCCGTCGTCATGGTGAACGTGTAGTCGTCCGCCGTGCTGCCGGGAACAAACGGAGCGTTGATCGTCGTATGGAACGCGATCATGCAAGGCATCGCTTCTTCGCCGTCGTTGGTTACCATTACGTGCTGCAGCAGACCGTTGTCGCTAAGCGAGTAACGCAGCCGAAGCGTGAATCGATGAGGCAAATATTCGAAGATCGAATGCGATTCGTCGATCGTAATGCTGAACTGCGCGTAGCTTTCCGTCGCGGCTACCCCGTAATCGTCGATGCTCCAGGCCGCGTCGTGCAGGAAGCCGTGCAGATGATTGCCCGTGCTTTCCTCGTTGACCGGGAACGTGTAGGTACGTCCGTTCCAGATGAAGGTGCCGTCCTCGTAGCGGTTCGGAGGGAACAGCAGGGGAATGCCGTGAACGATCGGCCGCTCGCGGAAGCCGCCCATCTCGTCTAGCGTCGGCTCTCTAAGAATGCTGTAGCCTTGAACGGTGTCGCGGAAAGCGATCAAATTCGCGCCGACGTTCGGCAGCGCCGCGGCTTCGTAGGGTCCCCACTGGAGCCATACCGCTTGTTCGTCGTGGAATTGCCCGACGTATGCTTGTCCTTGCTTTGTCATTGCAATCGTTCCTCCTCGGTTCGCGTGCTTCGTAATGAATGGTTTAGGAATTCGGAATCTCGTCTCTAGCATACCAGCGCCGGACGAAGCAAACAACCGCCTCTTGCCGATTGGCAAGAGGCGGCTGGTTGTCCATGCTAATAACGGCTATGCGGAAGCCTTATTGCACGAATTGGCGGTATACCTGCTCGATCGCGTATTGCTTGCGACGGTTCACTTGCAGCTTCTTGCAGTCCGTGTTCTTCGATCCGAAATATACCGTTCCGTCCGATATGGATCTAATCTTGCTGAGGTTAATGAAGCAATCCGAACTGATCTGGAAGTAATTCTTCTCGTTCGTCAAGCGGCGGAGTTCTTCGACAGTCATACTCTTCTTTCTATTGTAATTTCTGCCATGGAAGCTTACGAGTCCTTGACTACCGAGTTTGAAGTACAGAACATCCGTCTCTTGATCGAAATTCTCGTACACGTTCCTCTCGTTCAGTGCAACACTCATCATCCCAAATCCCCCTTATAAGAATAGAATCCATGAAATGTTAGCGCTTACATTATAACATATCCATTCTGGCTTGTGAAGAGGGATTGGCAAAAAAAGTGTTTGAGATGCCGGGGACATTATGCTATGTTCACTTTAGTCGTAAAACAAATAGGGAAGCGGAACGGAAAGGGATGAACGAAATGTCTGAAACGGGTAACGGTTGGGAGAACGGCATTCTATACGTCGGCTCGTACGGAGAGGCTGACTCGGCTACCATTCATGTATGCAAAATGGATCCATCAGATGGCGGCCTGACGATTATACAGAAGGTGGATGGCGTGGAGAACGCGTCGTTCCTCGCGCTACATCCGGATGGCTCGAAGCTGTATGCCGCGCAGGAAATTGCCGAAGCGGCGGGCGTCGCGGGAGGCGCCGTAGTCTCGCTGAATATTGATTCAGCTACTGGCTTGCTTGGAGAAACAACGAGCATCGCCTCCACCATCGGCGAGCATCCTTGTTACGTAAGCGTGAATGCCGGCGGGACGGCCGTCTTCGCGGCAAATTACACGGGAGGAAGCGTGGTGGCATTGCCTTTGTCCCAGAGCGGCGAATTAGGCGGCAGAGCAGCCTTTGTCCAGCACGAATGTCAGCCTGGTCCTATCGCGGATCGGCAAGAGAAGCCGCATGCGCATTGCATCGAGGCTATCCCGGGGACGAATCTAGTATGCGCCGTCGATCTTGGGATGGACGCCGTTGTCGCTTATTCGTATAACGAAGCGGACGGAACATTGACGTTGCGGCACGAATGCAAGCTGACGGCAGGCTTAGGTCCGCGCCATATCGTCTTCCACCCCAAGCTCTCGGTCGGTTACGTCACGAACGAGCTCGCGTCCAGCGTAACCTTGGTACATATCGACAAGACGAAAGGCGAATTGACGCAAGGCGCCGTCTACTCTTCCATTCCGGCCGATTACGACGGATATAACGATTCGGCGGATCTGCACCTGTCTCCCGACGGCAAGTTTTTGTACAGCTCCAATCGCGGCCATCAGAGCATTGCCGTTTTTAAGGTGGATGAGGAAACCGGCGAGCTGGAAAGCGTGCAGCATGCCGGCTGCGGCGGCGAGCAGCCGCGCAACTTCGGCATTACGCCGGATGGGCGTTTCGTGCTCGTCGCCAATCAGAAGAGCGGCACGATCGTCGTTTTTGCAAGGAACGAGGAGAGCGGCAAGCTGACGCCGGCCGGCCAAGAGCTGGAGCTGCCCGCCCCCGTTTGCATAAGGTTCGCCATTTAATGACTACTTGAAAGGCAGGTCCTGTTTTTGTCATCTCAGACCGTGGGCTCCGGATCTACCGTTAACGCGGTAAAGACGGCCACCATTTATGCCATGTTGTTCGCGATCAGCTCCATCCATCTCCTTAATGATGCGATGCAGACGGTCGTCGTCGCGTTGTTTCCCATCTTCGAGGATTCACTGAAATTATCGTACGGACAGATTGGCTGGATCGCCTTTACGCTTAATATGACCTCATCCATTATGCAGCCGCTCGTCGGCATCTTCTCGGACAAACGGCCAACGCCATGGATGCTGCCCGCGGGCATGCTGTGCAGCATGGCCGGCATGGCGGGCCTTGCGTTCGCTCCTAATTACTCGCTTCTGCTGCTGTCCGTCGTCTTTGTCGGCATTGGTTCCGCCGTATTCCATCCGGAAGGCTCGCGCGTCGTACATCTCGCGGCGGGCAACCGGCGGGCGTTCTCGCAGTCGATCTTCCAGGTCGGAGGCAACTTTGGTCAATCGCTTGGACCGATCATGACGGCGGCGATTTTTGTGCCGCTAGGCCAACGCGGCGCGGTATGGGGCATGCTGCTCGCGGCGCTTGCGATCGCGATTTGCTTTAAGGTCGTGCCTTGGTACACGGCACGGTTAGCCGAGCACGGGGGCAAAGTTCCGAAGAAAAAGGCGGGGAGCGCTGCTTCCGCAGGAAGCATGGCGACAAGCAGCAAGGTTATTGCGCTCGCGCTCTCCATATTGCTGCTCGTCGTATTCGCCAGATCCTGGTATGCCGCGGCGATCGGCAACTTTTATCAGTTTTTTGCGCGTGACGAGTATGGTCTTAGCATACAGGCGGCGCAGGTACCGCTATTCCTCTTTATGATCTTCGGCGTTGTCGGCACCTTCGTCGGAGGATTGATGGCGGACCGCATCGGCCGCAAAAAGATGATGCTCATCTCGATTCTCGGCGCCGCTCCGTTCGCGTTGCTGCTGCCCCATCTCTCCCTCTTCTGGGTATATCCGGCGATGGCGGTTATGGGCTTCATCCTGCAATCCGGTTTTTCGGTCAGCGTCGTCTATGCGCAGGAGCTGCTGCCGGGCAAGGTCGGCATGGCATCCGGCATGATTACGGGACTCGCGTTCGGAATGGGTGCTTTAGGCTCCGTCGTCCTTGGCAACATAGCCGATGCGCAAGGAATGGAATTCGTGATGAGCCTGGCTAGTTACCTTCCTGTCATCGGCTTGCTGGCGTTGCTGCTGCCTAAGGATCGCAGGGAAAGCTAGAGCTGGGGAAGAGCAGTGATTTTTTGAAAAAATGGTTGAGGAAATGATTGACAATAGGGTTTATTTCGCTTAACATCGGAGTAGATATTCGTCGAAATAGAGAGAAATTTTAGAGATTAGCGAAGCACGCAATCTCCTTACGAAAGTAGGGAGAGGCGTGCTTTTTTTTTGTTGCTCGGCGGAAAATAATAATTGGCAAGGAGTGTAAAACATGATAAAACATAGACGTATTGTATATTTTGGACTAGCCGCGTTATTGATTGGAGCGTGTTATTCCGCAAGCAATAAAGCGAAGGCAGCAGAGTCGCAGATTGATCAAGTTAAGCTATCCAAACAATACGAATTGACGAATTCTGTAGATTATGTCGAATTTACTGTTGAAAGCGCAGAAGGCGAATTTCAGAGCGTTATGGTTTTGCCGGATGGACATATCGTAAAAGGGTCTAGGAGTTCTAAGCAATTAAAAGAAGATGGGACTAGTTGGTCGGTAACCTTTGCCGTGAATAAACCAGCCCGAGGTACCTACCGCTTCGAAATCACGGCATCGCAAAACGGCTACTATAACTTATCCGTGGATGTACCATTGTTTAGCGATATTATAGGGCATTGGGCGAGGACCGATATTTCGAACTTTGTTCATAAGGGGATCGTTACGGGTTATGGGGACGGCAGATTCGGGCCTGACGATCCGGTAACTGGCGAGGCGCTAGTCAAGATGATGATGCTAGCCCTCACTGAGGAACAACCGCATGGCAATAGACAGTGGGCTAGGTTGTTTCGTTGGAAGGTTCTAGATGAAGCGATTGCGCTTGAGATGGGATTACAAGAGTACGATTTTGCGCAAGCGGTCGGCGACGATTGGACAACAAGTTATGTGGCGGCTGCGGATGATCTTGGCATTCTAAATAGTTGGGATGCAGCTGATTTGAAAAAGCCATTTGCTAGGAAGGACGTCGCTCTTATGATCGCAAACGTGATGAGCCTCGTTGATAATAAGAAGCCGGCTCCGAAATCGTATACCGACACATCAGCATTATCAGAAAAAGTTCAGAATGCAATTTCAAAAGCAAGCTCCTTTGCCATTTTCGGCGGATATTCGGACGGATCTTTCCAACCGAACAAGGTCGTAAGCCGTGCCGAATCCGTCAAGATATTATCTCGTTTAGCATCTTATTTAAATAGTTGAGAGGGGAAATGAACATGAAGAAAACAATGAATTGGATTATAACCGTATCCTTATTCGTAACAATGTTTTCCGGGGGAGCAAATGCGGTGAACGCGGAGTCGGCAGATACAAATGAGCTGCCTTTTTCGGATATATCGAAACACTGGGCGAAGGATACTATTCTGCAAGCATATCAAGCAGGATTTGTTGAAGGATTCGAAGATGGTACGTTCCGGCCAGATGACGTTGTTAAGGCAGATCAATTCGTAACGATGATCTTACGTTCTTATAGCACGACTAAAAACGGAAAGACTGATTTTGATTCTAACTGGCTTGCTTCTTTAGATGAAGAACATCCAGGTTTCGCATATATGATAAAAAACACACTAGCTACGTCCAAGTTCAACTTCAAGAATGCAACATCTGGATACTGGGCTACTCCTTATGTGAATTTTTTCTATGACACAAATGTTTTACTTGGATTAGATTTAGTTTTCCCAAAGAACTATACCTTGTTCCAAAAACAAATTAAACGAGATGGTGCCTCTTATTTGTTGGGGGCATGGTTCGTTAAAGCAGAAGGAAGGTATGATTCACTTTACGAAAACTTCGTACTGAGCAAAAGCGGATTAAAGGATCTGGAGAACTTTGCACCTTACACCGGATGGTACAGAGCTACAATGCTCATTTCGGGATTAATGAACGGATACCCTGATGGAAGCTTTTATCCACAACGCTATGTTACAAGAGCTGAAGCCTTAACAATGGTTCTAAGGCTACGCGATAAGAGCCTGCGTAAACCATACCAACCAAACCTAAATGGCGTAAACTACGCGACGAACAACGGAAAAATATTCTTGTTCGAGAATAAGTATTCACTGGACATGTATACGAAGATGGCCGATTTAGCGAAAAAGCATGTTGTTAAGGGTCATGTGAATTTTACTGGTGGAGGCGCCGTAGAAGTATTTTCAACCAAAGATGCGTTTGATAAAAATGTCTATTTCAATTCAATCGGACAACCTCATTTAACACCAGATGACGAGCTGACAGCTTTTGTGAGTAGGAACGGGTCTCGGAAACTAGGTTTTAGTTATCCCGTTACGTCAACATTCAAAACAAGTAATGCGTATGTAGACGCTCTTTACGAATTATTAGCCGGTACCGGAAAAGGTAAGGACCTTCGAAAGAAAGTAGAAGCATACATCATTGAGACAGCAGAAAAGGATTTTAACTTTAATGGAAAAACCTTTTCATACCGTGAAATTGATAAGCGGTATGAAATCACGATTAAATACTAAACGTTAGGTGGGATCGAATTGCGTCAAATGAGGAAAATAATATTTTCTACAATGGCAATACTTTGCTTTTTATCCCTCTTTAATCTTACGGAGTGGTCATTTGAAGTGGCATCGGCAGCAGATACGAAACCTCCTGCTACTATTAACGGTTTCACCAATCGTTGCGGATATAATCCTATCCCAACTGTAGATGGATATATTCCAGAAGGAGTGCCGCCCTGTAGTTCAAATGGATTTAAATTCAATGCCAAATATTATTATCAAACAGCATGGCCCGAAGGCAGTACCACACCATTAGCAGGGCAGAGAAGACTTGAGGTATACGGCGACGTTACCTCCGTGAAGCATATACAGCAATTTAAAAAAGGATGGCAAAAAGCCGGTCCGGATACAATTGATTACACGAATGGTCATTTTTTAGGCAGAGATCCTAAGACCGGAAATACAGTACGAGGTGAATACCGATATTTAGGATTTACAAGAGATGGAAATGAATTTTCAAACATTCATTTTATTGTAGATTCCGACTCCGGTAACGTGCTGGCATCCAAACACTGGGTTTACAGTCCTTGGGATCAACTTCCTTCTAGTTATCAATATAAACCAGGATCTCCAGGGGAGATATACGGCCAATTAAAAGATGACGTTACCAATGAGAGATTCGAATACCTTATACCTATAATAGAAAAATCAATCGGGTTTAATATTACTCAAGGTGTTAAATATGCGGATAGATACAGAATCTTAAATTCCCAGGATCCGATGAATGCTGACCCACGAAATTATATGTCAATTGACCAAGAGCCATCAGCTCGCGCTGGTGGCTTTGGCAATATGTATCACTACAGCTGGGAAACGCATTCGATGTGGTATCATACCTACGCATTGCCCAAGCTGGCTCCAGCGCAGAAAAAACCGACACCAGCACTTTGCACAGCACAGCCGGTTAACGATGAGCCTATTCCGATCGGAAAGAGCAAAACCGTCAAAGTAGAAATGGTCGTTTCGGGGACACTTCAAGATGACATGTACTTTGGCAGCCGAGATACTGAGGCAGAGTATTATACTCGAAAAGACATCGACTACTGGCGCATCGATATTAAAGATCCTAACGGCGCCTCCTATACGCAGAAATCATCCAACAAATACGTCGATGGCGTAGTGAAGAACGGCAACCTGGGCAGCGCTACCTTTACCCTTGAGATCGATACTTCGAAGCTCGACAAAACAAGCGATGACGTTTGGTTGTACAAATCCCACGCGGGCGCCTTCATCGTCTACACAAATCATACGTCTAGCACCCCATCAACAACCGGGCAATATTGCAACTTTCAAGTCGAATTCGAGCCAACGGATAAACAGCCCATGCATAGCGACTTCGGCGTCGTTCCGGAAATTCAGTTTGAAAACAAAGCTCAGTTCACGCAATCATTGATCGGATATGAGGACTTCTCCTATGGCGACGATGCGGACTACTACGAATTCGAGATTAAAAACGTGGTCGATGGCTCATCGCAAAAACGCATCTTTAATCCTGCAATACCAGGCATAAAAGCACCCACGACCGGACACCTCGATCAAGCAGCCGTTACCGCTTATCTCTATACCTTCATGGCAAGCAAGTTCCCGCAGGCTACCGTTTCAGCGAATGTCGGTAGAAGGTTTGAAATTACTCAAACCATCGTAGATAAAGATGCGACACCCAATCATGCATCCACTCGGATAAGGCATGTGAACGTGCTTCAAACGCCGTTTAATAACGGCTGTCTAAATCCCGAAGACTTGCCCGATCCGCCCATGTACATTACGCCTAAAGCCGACTGGCCGCTCGACTGGTACGATGTCGTCCCATTCCCTGTAACGGACGCTCTTCCGGATTACATACCTTTTAACCAATGTAAAACACCCGAGGACTATAGCGATTTCATCAAAAAAGTTTTCATTGACGGGACTGAAATCGATGCTTCCGTATTTTACAATGGCGATTACATATTTGGCGAGGATAAGCAAGGTCTTCGCGAGGTGAAAACAACTTTTACTGCGCCTGACGGCACCGAGTCCTTTAAAATTCAGCACGTAGTCATTCATCGCTCGAAGCCAAGCGTGGCCATAACGTTAGAGGGGCTTTATAAGCAGAATCGCACGATGATTGCCCGCGACAATTCAGCTGCGAGCAATGATAGTTGGGTGGAGCAACAAGCTCCGCTGGAAATTACCTCTTTTAGCTACGTTAACGCGAGCGACCCTAACCTGAAGTGCAAAGTCGGCTATTGCGAGACCAACTTGTCCGAAAAGCAATTTATGCACAAGGAGACGGGCAACTATCGGCTCAGTCTTGCCGCGAAACGCGTCATCCATTACGGCAACGGCAAATCCATAACCCGTTACTCTGATCCTTATGTTGTCAGCTACGAAATAACACCAGATCATGAACCAGCCGTCATTGCGCATGCTTACGAATCGCAAATCAGCCGTCTCGACCAGCTCAAACTTTTTTATGAGGCAGTCAGCACGGATGGCGACTACATTGCGGAAAAGCACATGGAGGTTCATCATGACAGCAACAACGACGGCAGCTTCGACAAAATGATGTTTCAATCGGACGGCGACCTGACGGAGCTTCCGGTCTTCGATAAGCTCGGTCAATACAAGATCGTGGCCTATGCGAAGGAAAGCACGAACGAAGCGAGGCTAATGGAATTTATTGAACCCGAAGACGACAAAACGCGAACAATAGAATCGTATTTTTTTGTAGACAACTATTCCCCGTCAAGCGATATGTACGTCGATATTCCGACCCGGAAACCCGATATGGATATCTTTTTTATGCTGGATTCTCAATTGATTCAAACGGCTGCAGATTATGTGCGGGGCAACGGAATCACGATAACCAATGCCTTTACGGAAGCGAATATGTTGGCAAACATAGGGGTTTGGGACATGAAAACGTACGTTCATTCCCAACCGGCCAGTACGAGTCTCCAAACCGGAAACGGTTATCCCGACAGTGCGATTCACTACGAATCAAACGGATTCTCCGGGAGCTTATCGCGTTACAACGTATCCAACCTGCCATACGAAGTAGATATCGGAACAAAGCAAATGGTTACCGATCGTAAAACAGGTACGGGAACATGCAGCAATACGGTGACCTCGACGTTCAATAAATGGGGAGGCTTGGTTTCCGAGACAAACACAAGTGTTTGTCCTGGCTCTCAAAGCTATAGCGATGGCCAATATTCAGGCACGATAAGCCGGACGGGGGAAACTGCCGGAGCGCTCAGCTGCTCAACGCCGGGAGCGAATGGCCATACCTGCACGAGAACATGGACTGCAAACTATGAAGGAACGGTTTATTGGACTCGCGAAGTTCATGTACCGAATTGGGTTTGGAGAGACAGCTACACAGGGCACTATAAAGGCACCATCTACAAAAATGTACGTCAGCCATACGATATTTCATATATGCGATCCGTTCCGAACAAATACGTTATATACATTTCAGATAACCAATCGTCGCAGCTGGCCGATCTCCAAAATGTCGTGAACAAAAACAACGCCAAGCTCATTCTTGTCGGATCGAATGCATTCCAATCGCAGATATCTCACGATTATTTTATACCGATGACCGGATCAATTGAAGATGTCATATCGAATGTCATCTCCTATATTGCCGAAAGCAATCCAGCTGTACCTAAGATCCTGAAGCTTGTAGGCGAGGAAATTGAAACGAGAACTGCTACTTTTGATTACGAGTCGGATGCCATACCAGCCGAGACGGATCAGCTGCAAATCGTTCAGGATCCGAATCACTACGATAACAGCATGGGGTTCGAGACGATTAACGCCAAGCCACTAATTGCAATTCAAAATAATAACAATTGGAGACCCTATCAATCCAAGGTTACATTGACCAAGCCCGGCAAGTATCAGTTTATTCGACGAGTAAAGGACTTACCTACGAACGATCCGAATTTTGGTGATTATGCCTATTACTCAAATGAATCTTTAATTGAAATTTTAGTGCATCGAAAACCGATTCCGGATGTCGTGCTCGATTTCGACTATGTACCGGCTTCTAACATGTACAACACAACATGGGTCGATACGAGCTACGATCTCGATCACAACATTACGCGAGCTGCTACAGACCGCGGCATTCAAGATCGCAGTATTAAGCTCACGCGCCAAGGCAGCGGTGAAGTCTGGACGAAAATTCCGAACAGCCTTGCGCCTGGTACTTATGTATTAGATTACATGGCTCAGGATATCGAAGGCGAGTGGTCCGATCCCATCCAGCGGACTTATGTATTGCCGGACACGGTTCCCGTACAATTGCGATCCAACCTCAAGACGGCGTACGGCGGCTTTTCCCTGGGCAGCGTGCCTGCCAGCGAGAAGCTGGTCGCTCACGAGCTATGGACAAGGTATCCGTATTCCATCGCGCTGAATCTCTCCATGGGCAGCTTCATTTCCAAAAACGTTCCTTATTACACAGGAGCAAAGTCGGGCAATGACATCAGCTGGAACAATGAAACGTTAACGATTCCGGCTACGACGCCAGATGGCTTATACAGCTTCAAAGTACGCGCGAACGGCTCCGTCGCGGGCTCGTTCGCCGAGCATACGTACTCCGTGCGCGTAGTCACGCCGATTAATCTGAGCGGCGGCATCGATGCTTCGGACGGTTCTAGCCGGGACTTGCCCGCTCTTCAGACAGGGGAAAGCTACCGATTGTCGGCTTCGACGACAAAATATCCCGACGCGTCCGTCAATAGCAATGCGACAACCGTAACGGCTTTTAAAGGAACGTCTTATCAGCGGACGATTACGTTGAGCTCCACGACCATGCAAACGACAGGCATCGGTGAAAAAAACTGGAGCGGATCCTTTAACGTACCAAGCATGCCCGATGGAACATACACGTTCGAGTGGACGTCCAGAACGCCGAACGGCAATATCCAGAGCGTAACGAAAAACATTGCCATCGTGAACAATCGCCCGCCGGCGCCAAGCTTCGACTGGACGCCGAATCCGGTATACGAAGGCGATACCGTTACGTTCCGCAGCTTGGCAAGCGATCCGGATCGCGATCCGCTTGCCGTGTCTTACGTGTTGACGAGTCCTGCCGGAGTTAAGCGAACGAACTCATATTCTTTTATCTATCCATATCCGACGACGGCTCCGGTGTATCGAATGGCGGAAGCGGGAACGTGGACGATGCGCCAAACGGTATCCGACGGCAGGGCGGCTCCTGTCTCGCTGGAACATAGTATTGAAGTATTGCCGCTGTCCGTCGCGGGATTCGTCCGCCATACGGATGCATGGGACGAGCGGAGAAAAGCGTATAACAAGCAGAAGAGCGGGAACGAGGAGTCGCCTCGCGGGTATAACGTGTACTGGGCCGGAGAGAAGTTTCTGCTGGAGGCGGATACGACATCGACGTCTACATCGACTCGCGCGACCAGAGTAGAGGTGACGCTCGGCACTCGCAAGACGACTCTGACTCCGACGGACTCCCTTCAAACGAAGTGGAGCGGAGAGCTATGGGACGAGCTGTTGGAAGAACTGCAAGGCGGCCCGGCTACCTTCACGTTTACGGCGCATTACAACAACGGTACCGTCAAAAGCGCTAACGTCGTCATTACATTAGAAGGTAGCGTATCCGGTACCGTAGGCGTTCATAGGGTCAAATAGGAGGCTTGCTTCACGCATCTCGACAAACCGATTCGGTTGCTCTAGGCAAAGAGGGGAGGACAGGCAGCTCCACCTCGAACGTCGTCCCTTCGCCCGGAGCGCTTCGCACGCGTACTGTGCCTTGATGAAGCTCCACGATCCGCTTGACGATCGACAAGCCGAGCCCGCTTCCTTCCGTCGTGCGTGTCCGTTGCTTGTCTCCCTTAAAGAACCGCTCGAAGATTCGTCGTTGGTCCTCCGGCGGAATGCCGATTCCGGTATCGCTGACGAGTACGGTAATGGATTCCTCGGCCTTCGTAAGCCTAATCCCTATCGTGCCGTTAGACGGCGTAAACTTGATCGCGTTATGAAGCAGATTAAGCCAGACTTGACCGAGCAGCTCGATATTGCCATGAATCGTCGTTTCGGCAAGCTCCAGTTCGATCTCCAAATCCTTTGCGGTCCACTGCGGCTCGCACGATAATACGATATCCGTCAGCTGCGTATCCAGCCGGAACGGAGCGATGTCCCATTCCGCTTGTTCCGACTCCAGCGTAGTCAGCTTCATCAGATTATCGCTGAGCTTGGATAACCGGACCGTCTCGTTTTCGATGATGGACAAGTAGCGCCGCTGCTCTTCCCGCGTCAAATCCTCCCGCTGCAGCATGCTGGCGAAACCGCGGATGGACGTGAGCGGAGACTGGATCTCATGCGATACGTTGGATATAAATTGCTGCCTTAGCTGCTCCACCTGCTTAAGCTCCTGCGTCATCTCGTTGATGGAGTCCACGAATTCGCCGATCTGTCCGTGGTATTTGCCTTCTTGGTCGATGACGACGTTGAAGTCGCCTTTGGCGATTTTGCGGAAGGCGCTCAGCATTTCGTTCCAAACGATCATCTGCTTGGGCCTGGAGATGACGTTGACCAACAGCGCCGTAATGATGAAAAGCAGCACGCCTAGCCCCCAAATCGCCAGGTGCACGTAGTAGTCGCTCCAGTTCAGCCCGCGGATGTTGTAATACCATTTGAACAGAAAGTAAGCGCCGGTATATGTCGCCAAGCAAAACAAGATTAGCGCGACAAAGGCCATGGTTCCCTTGGCGACCATCATGGGGAAAGAGGGGCGCCGGTTTTCTTTTGCAGTCCGTCTCATCGCGCCGGCTCCGCCTCCAATCGATAGCCGAGGCCGCGAATGGTGCTGATCTTGCTATTGACGCCCCACGAGGCGAAGCGCTCCCGAAGCCGGTTGACATGTACGTCCAGCGTTCTTTCGTTGCCGTCAAAATCGTACCCCCAGATCGACTGTATCAACGAACCCCGCGCGAGCGTTCTTCCCGCGTGGCTCATGAGCATGTACAGCAGCTCGAATTCCTTGGGCGGTATCGTATGAGACACTCCGTTTACTTTAAGCTGATACGTCTGCCGGTCCATATGGAGCGCGCCTGCCGATACTTGCTGGGAAGCCGCGATTTTATACCGTTTCATCAACGCTTTGACTCTGACCGCAAGCTCCGCGGGATCGAACGGCTTTACGAGATAGTCGTCAGCGCCTATATGGAAGCCCCGGAGCTTGTCGTGCAGCTCTCCCTTGGCGGTGAGCATCAGCACAGGCATGTCGTTGTCCTCCCGGAGACGGCGGCACAGCTCCCAGCCGTCCATCTTCGGCATCATCAAGTCGATAATGGCCATATCCGCCGGCGTCGCCTCCATCAGCTTCATCGCTACTGCTCCGTCCGCCGCTTCTACTACCGCATACCCTTCCTTCTCGAGAATGAGCCGAACCAGCTCCCGGATATGCGGGTCGTCGTCCGCGATCATGATGTGTCCCATCGTCCTAACACCTCCATAAAAGACCAAAAAACCGGCACGAAATCCTCACTACAGGCATCGTCGATTTTTCTGTGTAACCGAAGTCTATACCACTCATTTAAACGGAATTTAAACGGAAACGCAAAAAAAGCCCGCCAGCATCCGCCGGCAGGCTGCCCCAACATACAACACGGCTTACGCGCTCTTGACCTTGGCGAAAAACTCGCTAATGGCGTAATAAGCCGCTCCTCGCACGGCGGACTGCTCCTGCAGCTCCGCAAACAATATGCGCAGCTGCGCGCGATGATACGAAAGCGTGCGGGCGTCCACGGCTTCTTGGATCGCGGAGCCGAGCCACGCCGCGCCGCGGCTCATCCGGTTGCCGATGATCACGACGTCGGGATTAAAGACGTTGACGATATTGGCGACGCCGACGCCGAGATAGGAGCCGATCTCGCGGAACAGAGCCCTTACGCGCTCATCGCCTTGCTCCGCCGCGTCGAGCAGTTGCTCCAGGCTGTCTAAGCCGAGAACGGCCGCTTGTTCCAGCAGCGAATTCTCGGAAGCGTACAGCTCCCAGCATCCCTTGTTGCCGCAACTGCACGGTTTGCCGTCGAATTGGATGGAGAGGTGGCCGAGTTCGCCGGAGAAGCCCGATGCTCCCTTAAACAGCTCCTTGTTCAAAATAATGCCCGTTCCGATCCCGATCCCGACGCTGACGTAAATTTGATTGCGGATGCCGCGTCCCGCTCCGTACTTCTGCTCGCCCTGGGCGCCTGCATTCGCTTCGTTGTCGATGGTGACGGGCAAGCCGTAGCGTTCCTCCAACATCCGTTTGAGCGCGACCTGCTTCAGCTTCATGTTGGGGGCAAACAGGATCGTGCCTTGGTCGTCGACTATGCCCGGCACGCCTACGCCAATGCCCACGATGCCGTATGGGCTGTCCGGCGCCTGAGCCAGCAGCTCGTCGACGCAGCCCTGCAGCCGCTCCAGAGGCAATTCCTGCTGCGCGCGTCCAAGCTCCAAGTAACGATCGGCGACGACGGCTCCCGCGAGATCGGTCAGGATCCCTCTAATATAATTGACGCCAAGATCGATGCCGACGGCGTATCCGGCTTTATCGTTGAACAGCAGCAGGACGGGCTTGCGGCCGCCGCTGGATTGTCCCGGACCGATCTCGTACACGAGATGGGCGTCGATCAAGTCTTGCACGAGGCTCGATACCGTCGCTTTGTTAAGCCCCGTCGTCTCCGAGATGCCGGCCCGCGACAGCGGCGCGTGCTTCAGCACGGCTTCCAGGACGATGGAGGTATTCATTTTTTTGATCAGGGCCAGATCGCCCGTTGGTTTCGTTCCCACCTATGCCGTTCTCCCATCTAAAATCCGAACTTTGCGAACTCGCATGATAAGCCATCCGTATTCAAGCGTTAACTAAAACAAGTATAACACAAAACTTAGTTTGTTTAATAGACAAACTAAGTTCCGATATGTTATTCTGCTTGTAGCAGGAAAACGCATTCATCTTAAAGGAGGATTTATCGCTCATGACTTATTTCAAAAACATTCCGGTTATCGCATTCGAAGGAAAAGGCTCCGACAATCCGCTTGCCTTTAAACATTACGATCCGTCCCAAGTCGTGCTCGGCAAAACGATGGAGGAGCATCTTCGGTTCGCCGTCGCTTATTGGCATACATTCAACGCGAACGGCACGGATCCGTTCGGCTCGGGCACGATGGTGCGGGGCTGGGACCAATACGCCGGCCTGGATCGTTCCAAGGCGCGCGTGGAAGCGAACTTCGAGTTCATGGAGAAGCTGAACATTCCGTATTACTGCTTCCACGACATCGACATCGCCCCTGAAGGCGCGACGCTGCAAGAAACGAACAAAAACCTCGACGTGATCGTCGCCCTGATGAAGGACGCGATGAAGGCCTCGGGCAAGAAGCTGCTTTGGAACACGGTCAACATGTTCACGAATCCGAGATTCGTTCATGGCGCGGGAACGACCTGCAACGCCGACGTTTACGCCTATGCGGGAGCCCAGCTTAAGAAGGGCCTTGAAGTGGGCAAAGAGCTCGGCGCGGAAAACTACGTATTCTGGGGCGGCCGCGAAGGCTACGAGACGCTACTGAACACGGATATGGGCTTCGAGCTGGACAACTTGGCGAGGCTGTACCATATGGCGATCGATTACGCCAACGAAATCGGCTTCGACGCGCAATTCCTGATCGAGCCTAAGCCGAAGGAGCCGACGAAGCATCAGTACGACTTCGATGCGGCGACAACGATCGCGTTCCTGCAAAAGTACGGCTTGAAAGACAAATTCAAGCTGAACCTGGAAGCTAACCACGCGACGCTTGCGGGCCATACGTTCGAGCACGAAATCCGCACGGCGGCCATCAACGGCATGCTGGGCTCGCTGGACGCCAACCAAGGCGACCTGCTTCTCGGCTGGGACACGGACGAATTCCCGACGGACCTGTATTCCACGACGCTCACGATGTACGAGGTGCTGAAGGCCGGCGGCATCGGCCGCGGCGGCGTAAACTTCGACGCCAAAGTGCGCCGCGGCTCGTTCGAAGCCGACGATCTGTTCCTCGCGCACATCGCGGGCATGGACAGCTTCGCATGGGGACTTAAAGCAGCGGCCAAGCTGATCGAGAACCGCACGCTCGACGGCATCGTGGACAACCGCTACCGCAGCTTCAAAGAGGGGATCGGCGCCGACATCGTATCCGGCAAAGCCACGCTGAAGTCGCTGGAGCAATACGCGCTGCAGAACAATCCGATCGTGAACGAGTCCGGACGCCAAGAGCGCATCCGCTTGATGCTCAGCGAGACGATCTTTAGCGTATAAGTAGCACTTCAATGATAAGCGGGAGGTAACCGGGCAATGGGGTACGTGATCGGAATTGACCTCGGCACCAGCGCCGTCAAGGCGCTGCTGGTGGACCGGGAAGGCAAGGTCGTCCTGGAAGCGACGCGCAGCTATCCGCTCTTCCACGAGCGCTCCGGCTGGAGCGAGCAGCGTCCCGAGGATTGGGTGGACGCGACATGCGAGGCGCTGCGCGAGCTGGCTGACGGGGCGGATGCATCGGACATCGAAGGAATCAGCTTTTCCGGGCAGATGCACGGGCTCGTGCTGTTAGACGGAGCCGGCAAGCCGGTGCGCAACGCGATTCTATGGAACGATACGCGCACGACGGCGCAATGCCGCGAAATTGAAGGGAAGCTTGGAGACAAGCTGCTTGGCTTGACGCGCAATCCCGCGCTCGAAGGATTTACGCTGCCGAAAATATTGTGGGTGAAGCAGCATGAGCCCGAAGCGTTCGTTGCGGCGGAGTCGTTCCTTCTGCCCAAGGATTACGTGCGGTACCGGCTGACGGGCGAGCGCCATATGGACTATTCCGACGCGGCCGGCACGCTGATGCTGGAGGTTGCGGAGAAGAGATGGAGCGAAGAGGTGCTGGAGGCGTTCGGTCTGCCCGCAAGCTTCTGCCCTCCGCTCGTGGAATCGCGTGGACAGACGGGCACGCTGCTGCCCGAGGCCGCGGAGCGTTCTGGTCTGAGTACGTCGACGAAAGTGTTCGCGGGCGGCGCCGACAACGCATGCGGCGCGATCGGCTCCGGCATTTTGTCGGAGGGACTGACGCTTTGCAGCATCGGGACGTCCGGCGTCATCCTGTCCTACGAGGATGACAAGTCGAAGGATTTCGCGGGCAAAGTTCATTTCTTCAACCATGGCAAGGAAGATTCGTTCTACGCGATGGGCGTTACCCTCGCGGCCGGTTACAGCCTTAGCTGGTTCAAGAAAACGTTCGCGCCGGGCGAATCCTACGACGAGCTGCTGTCCGAAGTAGGCGAGCTGCCGCCTGGAGCCGGAGGTCTGCTGTTCACGCCTTATCTGGTCGGTGAACGTACGCCTCACGCGGATTCGACGATTCGCGCCAGCTTCGTTGGGATCGATGGCTCGCACGAGCGGAAGCATTTTGCCAGGGCGGTGATGGAAGGCATCACGTTCTCGCTTAACGAATCCGTGGATCTGTTCCGCGGCGCCGGCAAGAAGGTAGAACGGATCGTCTCCATCGGCGGCGGCGCGCAGAATCCGGTCTGGCTCCAGATGCAGGCCGATATCTTCGGCGCGACGGTCGTTTCCCTGGAGAACGAGCAGGGTCCCGGTCTCGGAGCGGCGATGTTGGCCGCGCTAGGCTGCGGGTGGTACGACAGCCTGGAGGCTTGCGCGTCCGATTTCGTGAAGTACGCCACCGAATATGCGCCAAACCCGGAAGCATCGGCGGCCTACGAGGGCTTGTTCCGCGTATACCAGCAAGTGTACGCGTCGACTCGCAGCCTGAACGAAGCGCTGGCCTCTTATCGGGCACAATAACGTTGAAAAGCCGCTTGTCCATCCGAGTAGGAGGGAAGGCGGCTTCTCTTTGTCCGCATGGGCATGAATCTCCCGCAATTTGGCATCCTAAGTTCAGGCTAAGGCGATTACATCCCATATTCGGAAGGAAGATGCACGTTGTCCCAACTATCGGCGATATTATTTGATTTTAGCGACGGAGGCAGCGCCGCGATGGCGCGAGAGCTGCTGCAGGAGCTCGGGTACGATCCCGTGATGCATGGCGAATCGAGAATGCACATTCACGTGGACGGAGGGGATTTGACGTCGGCGCTCGAGATTGCCCAGGCGCATGGCGGGCAGCTTGTCGAGCAGGCGGATATCGCGGAAGAAGCGGTGACGAACACCGCGTACTCGCTCGACGCGATTACGATACCGGCGCATGTCGTCAACGAGGATTGGATCGATGCGGAAGACGCGCATAACCGCGACGACGACGCGACGCACGGAAACGACGAGTTTCTGCCTGACGCCGGCGATTACAATCATTTCTCCGGCGACGTCCACATCTAGCCGAGGCTTGTTCCTTCCAAAGAGAAGAGGGCTCCGCGCATCATCCCAATTTACGATAAGGAGTGCGCGGAGCCCTCTTTATTGGAGGCGCCGTTCGACGACTAGAGCTTAAGCATCGCCGTTTCGGCAGCATGCCTTCCGGCATTGTAGCCGGTCGTAAACGCGGCCGTAATGTTGTAGCCGCCCGTATAGCCATGAATGTCCAGCACTTCTCCGCAGAAATAAAGTCCGCCCATCAGCTTCGACTGCAGCGTCTTGGGGTCGATCTCCTTGAGATGGACGCCGCCGCCGGTTACGAAGGCTTCCTCGATCGACAAGGTCCCGTTAACGCGAACGGGAAATGCTTTGGCCACGCGCGCCAGGTCCATCCAGGCTTGCCTCGGAATGTTGTCGTACGTGACGTCCTCTTTCACCCCGGATTTCAAAAACATCAGAGGCAGCATCCGCTCCGGAAAATAGCCCTTCAGCACGTTTTTCACCGCTTTGCGGCTGTCGGCTTTGCACATGGCCAGCGTTTCGCCGTACAACTCGTCCGCGGACCGCTCCGGTTTAAGATCGATCGTCGCGAGCACGTCGCCCCCGTTTTTGCGCAGCTCCTTCACGACGAACTGGCTGCAACGCAGCGCGATGGGCCCGGACAAGCCGAAATGGGTGAAAATCATGTCGCCTTCGTGCGTAATGAGAGCTTTTCCTTTTGCGTTCCACACGGTCAAAGCCACTCCTCGGAGCGACAAGCCCTGAAGCTCCTTGCTTAGGATGAAGGACGACCTCGACGTTAGCGGAACTTCGGTCGGGTACAGCTCCGTAATCGTATGGCCAGCCGCCTGCGCCCAAGCATATCCATCACCCGTCGATCCGGTATGAGGCACGGATTTGCCGCCGACGGCCACAATGACGCTTCCTCCGCTTACTCGCTCCCCCGACTTTAACTGGACCCCGACCGCTCGTCCGCTCTCGTACAACACGCGGTCTACCGGACAGCCCACGCGGATGTCGACTCCGAGCGAGCGAACTTTGCCGACAAGCGCGTCCACGACCGTCTTGGCTTTGTCCGTCACGGGGAACATGCGCCCGTTATCCTCCTCTTTAAGCGCAATTCCCAGCTTCTCGAAAAAATCCATAATATGGCGATTGCTAAAGGTCGCCAAAGCGCTATGTAAATATTTTCCATTCCCAGGGATATGCTTGATCAATTCATCAAGCTCCTTGGCGTTCGTCACGTTGCAACGACCGCCTCCCGAAATGCCAAGCTTTCGTCCCAGTTTATCGCCCTTGTCGAGCAGCAGCACTTTGGCGCCCGTTTCCCCCGCCGAAACGGCCGCCATTAGCCCGGACGATCCCGCTCCGACAATGATAACATCATAACTCATGACCATTCTCCTTACGACGTTTGAATAATTATTTTGCATGCGTTTCCGGGCAAATCGGCCCCTATCTTTAAAGGATTTATGGAAACGTTTATTTCGAGTTAAACAAGATATTTTGGAATAATCTTTTACTTTGCCAAATTTAAAAATAAACTCTATTCAATTCGGTTGTTTACAGTATAATCTAATTATTATACATGAACGGGAGGAGCTGTGACGAATATGGTACAGCGTCGGGGCGCAGGCACAGAACATGACGGGGATCGCGGCGTCGCCGGCGCGGTTCTCCGTTCGGAGTGGCAAGTTCTCGGCACGGGAGTTACTCAGTTGTTCGTTCGCGCATGGGAACCCGGAGAGGGTGCTCCAAGAGCCGTCGTTTGTCTTGCGCACGGTCATGGGGAGCATGGCGAACGGTATGCCCACGTGGCTGAAGTCATGGCTCTAAGCGGCTACGCCTTTATCGCCTATGACCATTATGGCCATGGAAGATCTGGAGGCAAACGGGGCCATATGTTATCCATGGAAGCGGCGATAGCGGATATGACCGTCATGCTGGAGCAATGCGCGAAACGTCATCCGGACGCGCCTATTTTTCTATACGGCCACAGCATGGGAGGCAATATCGCGCTTAATTGCGCCTTGCGCACGAAACCCGCGATCGAGGGTTTAATCCTGACGAGCCCATGGCTCAGACTGGCCTTTAAACCGCCCGCGGTCAAGGAGTGGATCGGCCGCGGATTGTCTTCCATTTGGCCGTCCATGCCGATGTCTACCGGTCTCAAAGAAGAGGATCTGTTCCTTCAGGACGGAAGCGAGCGTAAGCTCCGCCTTTCCATGAAAGGGGATTCTTTAAGCCACACTACGCTCACGCCAAAGGCTTACGTCGAGATTCACGATGCCGGCGAATGGGCGATCAAGCACGGAGCGGAGCTGCACGTGCCTCTGCTGTTGCTGCACGGCACGGAGGACCGGATTACGTCCTTCGAGGCTAGCCGGCAGCTGGCCGAAGCCGCGGGGGACGGCTGTCTCTGGCGCCCGTGGCAAGGCGGACTGCACGAGCTGCACAACGATTCGCAAGGCGACGAGACCATAACCTATATCATGGCATGGATGAACGACAAATTGAACGCTTAAACCTACTATTACGTCGTTGTTAAGGAGGCCATTCTCCCTTGTTAAAGGATCTGCTCCTCCAATTCTTCCTATCGGTTCTTCCGGTGTTCGCCTTCTTGTTATGGCATGACAAGGAGCGCGGCTGGAAGGGCTTCAAGCCCTTCATCATGATCGCGAGCGGCGTTTCGATGATGCTATGCGCTCTCACGAGCTCCCTCGTCCATGATTACAACGCCGACTTCCGCATCGTGCCGTTTCTGATCGGTTCGCTGTATGGCGGCTACAGAGCTTTCGGGGCATTGCTCGTTCTTTATATACTCATGCGGCTGCCCACGCTCGACAACGCTTACGAGACATGGGGCTTCGCGCTTACTATGCTCCTGTTCTCTCTGATGTTAGCCGTGTGCATCAAGAGATTCCAGCAGGCTAACAGCGCGCATAGAGAACGGATCGGGCTTCTGATCATGGGCATCGTAGCGTTGGTCGTCATCCTGTTGACCAAGACGTATATGGCTGCGGTCGGCTTATCCTGGACGTTTGCGTCGATCATCGGAACGTCGTTGTCCATCATGGGCCTGCTGCTTGCTCTATGGTTGTCGATCTATATGATCGAAAGCATCAAGGAGAAGCAGCAGCTCTACTACGAAGTCAATTTGTTGTCCGTCAGCTACGGCAACGAAGTCCAGAAGCTGCAGCAATTTATCGACAACGCCCCACTGGCCGTATTAATCGTCGACGCTTCCGGCGGCATTACCCATGCGAACGAGGAGTCGCTCAAGCTTCTTTCCTTCCGAAGCGGCTATCAAAAGATAGAAAAGCTCAAGAGCGTTTCGTTCCTGGACGCGTTTGATCCCCATCGTTCGGGAGCGGCGACGGAGCTGCTGGGCAAAGCTCTGCGAGGCGACAGCACTTCGACAATGCCGCTGGAGGAGGAGTCGTTGACGCTGATGATGACGACGGTAACGCTGCGGGAAATCGAAGACAACCGAATTACGGGAGCTGCCTTGATCGCGAAGGACATAACGGAGCTGACGCAGCTTCGGGACGAGCGGGGAAGAATGGAACGGCTTAGTCTTGTCGGCCAGATGGCAGCCAGCATCACGCATGAAATTCGCAATCCCATGGCGGTTATCAGGGGATTCGTCCAGTTGATCCAGGAGCGCAGCCCCCAGAATCAATTCGAATATTTCCGAATCATTATGGAGGAGCTAGATCGGGCCAATCTGATCATTAGCGATTTTCTGTCGCTCGCGCAGAACAGGGAGCTCAAGCTGGAGAAGGCTTCGCTGCACGGGACGATCAACGATCTTGTTCCGCTCCTCAACGCGGATGCCAATCTCCGCGGACAGACGCTTGAAGTCCGATTCTGCGAGGGATTGCCGGACATGTACCTCAATGACAGGGAGATGAAGCAGCTGCTGCTTAACCTGGCCCGCAACGGCATGGAAGCGATGGAGGACAAAGGCATCCTTAGAATCTATACGACGTGCACCGCCGAGGAGATTAGCGTACATATCGAGGACGAGGGCATCGGCATCCCGAAGGACAAGCTCGATCATCTGTTCGAGCCGTTCTACACGACCAAGACCCGCGGCACCGGCCTGGGCTTGCCGCTGTGTCTCAGCATCGCCGAGCGGCATAACGGACGAATCGATATCGAATCCCGCGAAGGAAAAGGAACGACCTTCATCGTCACTTTCGACATAACGGATAAGGGGATCCAGCACACCGCATCGTAATGCAGGCGGCGCGCCAGCAGCCGGAGCATGAGCTCCGGTTGCTTTATTTTCTTAAGGAGCGTTATAATAGTAGCAAAAATCACCACAATAAGGAGTGTTCATAATGTCTATGTCATTCGAAAGATATATGCTGGATATGGTCCAGCCGATGCGCGACGACTTAACGAAATTGGGTATCAAGGAGCTTCGCACGCCCGAAGAGGTCGAAGAGAACGTTCCCGGAGCAAGCGGCACCGCGCTGATCGTCATCAACTCCGTATGCGGCTGCGCGGCCGGCCAATGCCGTCCCGGCGTTGCGGAAGCTCTTAACAACGAAGTGACGCCGGACCATCTGTTCACCGTGTTCGCGGGTCAGGACAAAGAAGCGACGGCCAAGGCGCGCGAATATTTTGCGCCATACCCTCCTTCGTCCCCTTCGATTGCGCTTATGAAAGACGGAGAGCTCGTGCACTTCATCGAACGTCACCAAATCGAGAATCGTTCCGCGGCTGACATTGCGGCAGATCTGACGGATGCCTTCGACAAATATTGCGCGAAATAGGAGCTGAACTATGAGCCTACAACAACAAATCATCGAACGCCTGGGCGTCCAGCCGACGATCGATCCGGCTGCCGAAGTCCGCAAACGAGTGGATTTCCTGAAGCAATACGTATTGAATTCCGGCACGTCCGGACTTCTGATCGCGATTAGCGGCGGCATCGACAGCGCCGTGGCCGCGGGCCTGTGCAAGATTGCCACCGATGAGCTTAGCGACGAGACGGGCAAAGAATATTTGACGCTCGGCGTGTTCCAGCCCTATGGCGATCAATCGGATATCGCGGACAGCTATGCCGTCGCGGATGCCTTCGACCTGCGCTACAAAGCGGAGACCAATATCGCGGAAGCCGTGGACGAGATCGCGCTGGAGGTCGAGCACAGCTTCAAGCAGCTCGGCATTCCGCGCCACATCAGCCGCGGGGGCAAGGGCAACGTGAAGGCGAGAACGCGCATGGTCATGCAATACGCGCTAGCATTCGACTTGAATTTGTTGGTCGTAGGCACGGACCACGCATCCGAAGCCATTACGGGCTTCTATACCAAGTGGGGCGACGGAGCCGTCGACATCACGCCGCTCAGCACGCTTAACAAGCGGCAGGTTCGCCAGATCGCCGCGCACATCGGCGTACCGAAGAGCGTGCTCGACAAAGCGCCGACCGCGGGATTATGGGATGGCCAGACGGACGAAGGAGAGCTCGGCATTCTGTACGACGACAACAGCGCGTACCTAGAAGGCAAGGAAATCGCTCCGGAAACGCGCGAGAAGCTGGAAAAGCAATATTTGAAGACGGAACATAAGAGGTCCGGTATTCCGGGTATCTAACTTCCTCCAACCATGTTATTGGGGGTGCGGGCTTGATTATAGGAATCGGACATGATTTGACGGATGTCTTGCGCGTGGAGAAGCTGCTGGCCGGAGAGCGGGGCGACCGCTTCCTGAAGCGCGTATTGACGGATGGAGAGCGGGAGCTCGCCGCCTCTTACGAGGGCGCAAGGCTGCATCAGTACACGGCGGGCAGATTCGCGGCCAAAGAAGCGGTCTCCAAGGCGTTAGGCTGCGGCATCGGAGGCCAGCTTGGCTTTCACGACATCGATATTTACCGCGATGCCGGTGGCAAGCCGTTATGCGGTTTGTCCGAGACTGCTTGGACAAGGCTCGGCCTTAATCCCGAGTACATCGCCATTCACGTCACGATTACGCATGAGCGGGCGATCGCATCTGCCTTTGCCGTCGTTGAACGGATAAAGAGGTAACCTCCTGCCCATACTTGGAATGTAATGTAACAAGTATGGCACGGAGGGAGGCGCTTGTGATGAATGGATGGTACGGCGAAGAATTCGGCCAGGCAGGGCAAGGCAAGAGACGAAGAGGCAAATCCGGTCAACGGGTGCAGCTCGAAGGCATGTACGCCGACGAGTGGGGAGGTGTCTTGCATCTTCTGCAAGGCGATGTATTTCCGGAGCATCCCCACATGGGCGCTACCGCCTGGACGTATAAGGGATCGATTGTCGAGTCTAAGCGGGGGACGCCCGGGCGCAACGGTCATCGGACCGCGGCCGGAGGGATCGGACTTCCCAAATAAGCTCGCTAAGGGGCAAAAAGTGGCGTTACAGGACAGGATGGTCAACGGGCAACAAGCCGGCGGGCGCTTTACATTAGCGTTTGCGGGATTGAAGGCACTTGATTTCCGGTTCCCGTGCGCCTTTTTTATTTGGCGTTATTTGGCGCGCCGTCGCGCCGCGGCGATTACCGCTTGCCCGCAAGCCAGCCCGCAAGAGCCGCTATCTCTTCTTCCGACAGTTGGCCGCCGAACGCGGGCATCAGTCCGTCTTCGCTTCCGTCGCGAATTTGCGAAGCGATGTCGTCCGCGGATAACCTTGCGCCGACTTGCCGCAAATCGGTTTCGTTGCCTACGCGTCCCTGCAGCTCGCTGCCGTGGCAGGAGAGGCAGCGGGACCGGTAGAGAGCAGCAGTCTCGCCGGGAGCGTCGCTTAGCGCCTGGCTCCCATTCGATGGACCGCCGCAAGCGACAGCCGAAATCAGCGCGAGGAGGACGAGGCCCAATTGGATGGTTTGTCGATAAGTATATCGTCTGTTATTCATGCAGAGGCCTCCCGATCATGTCATTTTGGTTCCGTAGGCATAGGGTTGACGAATCCGTATAATAGAGTATAGTCATAGACGAACGGACGATACAACCCCGCGGGCGGCGGTGGATCGGCACAACAAGGAAGGAACGACGGACATATGGCGATTCACGAACAACTGGATGCACGTACTTACTTTAGCGTAGAGCTTCTTGTCTGGTACAGGCTGCAGAAACGCGATCTGCCTTGGCGGCTTAACCGGGATCCTTACAGGATCTGGGTGTCCGAGATCATGCTGCAGCAGACGAGGGTAGATACGGTTATTCCGTATTACCTGGCATTTATGGAGCAATTTCCGACGGTTAAGGCCTTAGCGGAGGCGCCGGAGGAGGAAGTGCTCAAGCGCTGGGAAGGGCTTGGTTATTATTCGCGCGCGCGGAATTTGCAAGCCGGGGCCAAGATGGTCATGGAGTCTTACGGCGGCGTCATTCCCGATGACCACGAGGCGGTATCGGGGCTGAAAGGGGTCGGACCTTATACGAGCGGTGCCGTCATGAGCATCGCCTTTAACCGTCCTTACCCGGCGGTCGACGGCAACGTCATGCGCGTCCTATCCCGTTACTTCTGCTTGGATGACGATATCGCCAAGCCTTCTACGCGGGTCAAAATAGAAAAGCTTGCCGCAACGCTTATTCCGGAAGGAGCAGCCGGTGATTTCAATCAGGGCTTGATGGAGCTCGGTGCGTTAATCTGCACGCCTAAATCGCCGGGCTGCCTGACCTGCCCCGTAATGGAGCAATGCGAAGGTCGTCTGCAGGGCAAGGAGACGGTTCTTCCGGTAAAAACAAAGGCTAAGGCTCCGCGGAACGAATATCGCGCCGCGGCCATTGTGGAGCGCGACGGACGCGTGCTCGTTCGCAGACGCCCGGACACGGGCCTGCTAGCCCAGATGTGGGAGCTGCCGCATGTGCTGCTTCCGGCTGCAGCGGAGCCGATGTTCGCTCTCGATGCGATCAAGGAGCAGCCAAGCATGGCGGAGGCGTTGATCCGGGAGACGGAGGCGAGTGCAGCGTTGTTTATCCATCCGACGGACTGGCTGCTTGATACGGAGCATGTGTTCAGCCATATCCACTGGAGAATGAGGGTTTTCCGAGCGGAGCTCGGGACCGCAACGCTTGCCGTTCCCGGTGGTGCAGGTATCGCCGCGGAATCGCCAGCACCACATGGGGATGTCGATACGAACGGGGCTAAAGCGGAATTCGTGGGCAAGGATGGTTTGGCGTATAGATGGATTGGGAAACCGGATATGGAGAAGCTGCCGTTCCCGAACGTCTTTATCCGCATCTTGGGTCAATACTGGACGTAACGTTTGAAGGGCGATTATGAAGTCGGAGAGGGGCAATCGATGATGGACGTCATGCTGGAGAAGCTGCTGGAGCACAAAATCGTGGCAATCTTGCGAGGGATCGAAGACAGGGAAGCGGACGGAGCGGCAGGGGCGCTTATTGACGGCGGAATCAGGCTGATGGAAGTGACCATGAACACCGAAGGAGCGACGACGATTATCGAACGCTGGCGCGTTAGGTTCGGAGCGGATGCCTGGATCGGAGCCGGCACGGTGCTGGATGTCGATTACGCTAAACGGGCTATTGACGCAGGCGCGCAGTTTCTGATCTCGCCCAACTTGGACGAAGAGGTTATCGCTTACGGCAGCGAACGGGGCGTCGCGGTGTGGCCGGGCGTCATGACGCCGACGGAAATCGTAAAGGCGCTGAAAGCAGGCGCAAGCGCGGTGAAGCTGTTCCCGATGGGGACTCTGGGCATCGGATACCTCAAGGAAATCAGGGGGCCGCTCGACAAGGTGCCGATCATGGCGACCGGAGGCGTCGATTTATCCAATATCAAGGATTATTTCGCCGCGGGAGCAAATGCGGTAGGCATGGGGGGCAAGCTGGTTTCGCTCGATTGGATCAAAGAAGGCAGACTGGATCTCGTGACGGAGAGAGCCCGCCAATTCACGGAAGCCATAAAAGCGCTATAAGCGGCCGAGCGGTCGCGGCCCGCTCTCCACGGGCAAGAATTCTTCCGAAATCTTCCGATCCGAGTATGAAACGCTGATAGAAGCATATGATGGTAGGAAGAGAGCAAGGAGGCGGGCATGCGAAACGTAACGACCAGGCTTCTGGTGTTAGGCATTATCGTACTGGCGGCGTATAGTTTGGAAGTAAAGCTGGATTTGTTTCCGGCTATAGCGGATACGGACGAGCCGGCGGCGGCCGTCAGCAAGGAACCCGTAAAAGTAAACAAGCTCGAAGCGCTGGAGGAGGAGGCGGCCCCGGCGAATGAGCGAACGACAGCCGAGGCCGAGGCAGGTCCTTACGACGAGCTGGAGCTGGAGCTTGCTGCCGGATTCCAGTCCCGCGCGGAACGATTCTCCGTGTCGTATTCGGGCAACCGAAAGCAGCTATCGGATAATATGACGGAAATTATAAGAGCCGCCCTCAGGCATGACGATTATTCGGCGTACATATTGGAATCCTACCTCTACACCATTCGAAGCTGGGGCAACAAATCGACGATAGCGGTCGAAGCCAAGTTTCGGGAGACGGAGGAACAAAGCGCCGTGGTTGACCGTAAAGTCGACGAGACGTTAGCCGAGATCGTGACCCCGGGCATGAGCGATCACGAGAAGGTCAAAGCCATCCATGACTGGGTCGTGACGCACGTCGAGTACGATCAATCGTTGTCTTATTACACGGCTTACGAGGCCGTTACACTTGGCAAGGCCGTATGCCAAGGATATTCGCTGCTCGGCTATCGCATGCTGGAGAAGGCCGGTCTCGAAGTGCTGATCGCCGAAGGCTCCGTCAATACGGGCGAGCATGCTTGGAACATGGTGAAGCTGGACGGCGTTTGGTATCATCTCGACATGACGTGGGACGATCCCGTCGGCGCCGAACCGGATGCGCCTATCCGTTACTCCTATTATCTTCTGACGGACGAGGAGCTGCGCCGCGACCATGGCTGGACGAGAGCATACCCTGCAGCGGACATCGCGTATGCGGATGCGCTTAGAACGATGGAACGGGGCGGAACGGAGCATGAAACGAGGTTGGCATCGAAGCTGAAGCTGGCGCTCGGCCTGCACTGGCTCGAAGAAGAGAATACGGTGCGCGGCAAGGAGGCGCTGAAGCGGACGGTGGCGGCCGCCATACGCGAAGGAGCCAATAGTCTGCAATTCCGTTATACGGAAGCGGCGGGTTTTCCCGAAGCGCTCAAGGAGGCGTTCGGCGATGCGGCTGTCGCCGTAGGCTACCGGGCAAGCTACGAGCCGTATGCGGGAGACGAGTCCTTGATCGTCAGCATTCAGCTTGAATATCCATAAATGAAAATGATGACGAAGCCTGAACGGAAATGCCGTTCGCGCTTCGTCTCTTTTTGTTCTTGATATCTATATTTTAGATATACAACATCTAGAATTCGTATTTTACTAGATATCAAGAAGGTAGTACGATGAACATGCGAACGATAGTCATTCGTTTCGCGAAACATCGAATGGATTCATATTTCAAATACAAACTATATAAGGAGATGGACGAACATGAGCTTCAACGGAAAAGTCGTTATCGTGACTGGAGGGAGCAGCGGAATCGGCAAGGCCATAGCCGTAGAGCTGGCGAAACAAGGAGCGGTCATCGTTATCAACGGACGACGCGAAAGCGCGCTTGCGGAGGCGGCAAAGGAAATAGACGCGACTGGCCGTCAAGTCGCTTACGTTGCCGGTGACGTTTCGGATCCGAGCGTGGCGGAGCGTTTGATACAGGAAACGAAATCCCGCTTCGGACGGATCGATACGCTCGTTAACAACGCGGGGATATTCATCGCGAAACCGTTCACGGAATACACGGAAGAGGATTTCTCGGGAGCGATGTCAACGAACGTGGCCGGTTTCTTCCATCTTACCCAGCGCGCGGCGAAGGTAATGCTCGCGGCCGGTTCCGGCCATATCGTGAACATTACGGCAAGCGGCGTCGCGGAGCAGCCGATCAAGGGCGTGCCTTCCATTCTTGCGGCGCTGACCAAAGGCGGCTTGAACGCCGCCACCAAATCGCTCGCCATCGAGTTTTCGGACAAGGGAGTACGAGTAAACGCGGTTGCTCCGGGCGTGATCAAGACGCCGATGCACGCGCCGGACACGCATGAATTCATGAACGGTTTGCACCCGATGGGCCGCATGGGCGACGTCGAAGACATCGTGAAGGCGATCGTCTATCTGGAGTCCGCGTCCTTTGTAACGGGAGAAATCGTGCACGTAGACGGCGGCCAAAACGCGGGTAAGTGGTAATATCAACAAATGAGGAGTTGATTCAAGATGCCGGTCGTAAACATTCAAGTAACGCGGGAAGGTACTGCTCCGGATCGTCAGTCCATTACCGCGGAAGAAAAGGCGGCGCTGATCAAAGGCGTCAGCGAGCTTTTGCTGGAGGTTCTTCATAAACCGCTGGAGTCCACGTTCGTCATCATCGAAGAGGTGGATACGGACAATTGGGGATGGGGCGGGCTGCCTGCCCTTGAATATCGCAAGCGGCGCGCGGAACGGAACTCGGAATAACCAATAAGCCGCCGACACCCGCGCCTCCCCGCCGAGCTCTTGTAGCTGCGAGAGGCGAGGCGCATGCGGACGGATCAAACGAAATGCGCTTGCATCTCCGTGATGAAGCTTGAAAGCGCGGGAGTAATCAGGCTGTCCTTGCGTCTGACGAACACGGTGGTCATGAGGGACCCGTTGTCGCCGGGAATGGCATGGCATCTGACGCGCCCTTGCTTCTCGGACTCGGCCACGATGGAACGAGGCAGCAACGAGATGCCGAGACCGGCGCTGACGCAGCCGATTATCGTTTCGAACGATTCGAATTCCATTAGCTTGACGGGCATGATGCCATCGTCCTTCAGCAATTGATTTAATCGAGCGCGGAACGAACAGCCGAGATGGAACACGAGCAGCGTGCAGGGCTGCACTTCGCGAAAAGCGCCGATCGGGGGATGGGAGCTTGGGGTCACGAGCACCAGCTCCTCGTCGACGACCTTCTCTTGCGCCAAATCGGGATGCTCCACGGGCCCGGCCACGAGCGCTCCGTTAAGCTCGTAATGAAGCACGGAATGGATCAGCTGATCGGTCGAACCCGTAACCAAGGAGAAGTCGACGGACGGGTACTGGGCATGGTAGTTCGTAAGCAGCGCAGGCAGCCTCACGGCGGCGGTCGTTTCCACCGCTCCGATCGCGAGAGGGCCGGACGGCTCGGAGGAATCTCCCACGGCGAGACGGGCCTCCTGCATCATGTGCAATATTTTCTCCGCGTAGGAAATAAGGATATGGCCTGAGGGCGTAAGCGTAATGCCCCTGTTATGGCGGTAAAACAATTGCGTCCTTAGATCCGCTTCGAGCTGCTGAATTTTCTGGGTAACGTTGGATTGGGCAAAATTCAGTTTTTGAGCCGCCTTGGAGATCGTGCCTTCCTGAGCGACGGCATAAAAAACTTTGAGCAGTTGGGTATCCATGCCTAAGAACCTCCGTTTATATATAAGCTAGTTGAACGCTACTGATATCTATAATAATGATATCGATTTGGATAAATCGTATTATACACGATAGCGAAGGCCGTGCAAAAAGAGTCCGGATATTGAAATTTCCGCTGGAGAAACCATCCTGGGGATTGGTTGCAGATCAGGCGCATAAAAACGCAACGATATTTCATAATAAAACGACGCCATCTTAAAGGAGAGATACGAAGTGATCAAAATGGAGAAGCAGCTTTACACGGCAACGGTCAACGTGGAAGGCGGCAGAGAAGGCAAGGCGGTATCCGACGATAACAAGCTAAACGTGGATTTGAGGTATCCGAAGGAGCTTGGCGGCAACGGCGCCGGAACGAATCCGGAGCAATTGTTCGCCGCCGGTTTCGCCGCCTGCTTCGAAGGCGCGATCGGCACCGTGCTTCGGAACAGAAAAATCAAAGCGGAGGGCACCTCCATCGTATCCCGCGCGACGCTCGGCAAGGACGCGAACGACGGTTTCGTATTGTCCATTTCGATGGACATCACCATAAAAGGAGTGGAATCCAGCGTCGCGGAAGAAATCGTTGCGGAAGCCCATCAGGTTTGTCCTTATGCCAAGGCTACAGTAGGCAATATCGATGTCGTTTCCAACGTGATTGGTTGATTGGATTCGTCATCAAAAGGAATATTTATCAACGAAAGGCGCCGCCGGGATGATTTTATCCAGGCGACGCCTTTTTCAGTGCGAATTTCCCTTGCAGCCCGATTCTATCGCGACCGGATTCTATCGGACAGCGGCTACGCTTGGCCGCCGCGCGCCGCGGTCATCTGCTGCCAGACGGAGCCGGCGGCTTCCTCGCCGCGGAGAATGCGCTCCAGCGCGATCTGAGCCTGCAGCTGAATCTCGAATTCGGCATCCTTGGCGGCTTCGCGCAGCGCGTCCACGGCGGTCTCGTCGCCGAGCTCGTACAGGTAGCGGGCCGCGCGCCAACGGACAAGCTTGTTCTTGTCCTTCAGCGCTTCGATCATCGGTCCGATCGCCGCGGCGTCGCCGAGGTCGGACAACGTATCGCCGGCCGTGCGGCGCACGGAAGCGGAACCGTCCTTGAGCGCCTCGAAGAGGAGAGGCAGCGCCTCGGGCGAACGCAGATCGCCGAGGTAGACGACGGCGAGCCTGCGCACCGACGCGTTCTCGTCGCGGATGGCGCGGGCGAGCAGCGGCAGTCCCTCCGGCGCGCTGACGTAACGCTCCAGCGCGGCATACCGGCTCTGCCAATCCGGCGCACCGAACGCCGCCGCCGCTTCCTCATAGCTCAGCGGTGCGGGGCGAGGAGCGACGGAGGCCGCCCCTTGGCCGTCGCCGGCGCCGGCGGCCTGGGCCGCTTCGACAAGCGAGGCCAGCCGGGCGTCGTCGTAAGAGGCGTCGAGCTCCCGCACGATTTCCGCCGCGATGTCCTCCGGCTCGCCGTACCTGACTCCAAGCTCCTCCAGCATGCGCTCCCGAATCATGGACGATCCCGCCGCCCGGTTCACGGCCTCGCCGAATTTGGCGGGCAGCGCTGAGCGCGTCTCCCCATCGCTGCTTCTCACGCGGACCTGCATCGGGATGCCCCGGAACATCTGGACGAGCACCTGGGCTTCGCCGTATCCGGCGCCCATGCTGTTCCGCGCTCCGCCTGAGCCTGATTCCGCTCCGTCCGCTTGCAGCAGCACCCGGGCCTCCGCCAGAATGCGGGCCCAGTCGGACCCCGGCTTGCGGTCCAGGGCGATAAAGTCGGCGGTGCGGAACAGTCCGCGAACGCCGTCTATAAGCAGAAGCTCTTTATAAGGCTGCGGGGCATCCGCGGCTTCCTTGGACGTGTACGTCATTCTGCGTCCGCGCGGCAGCGTCTCGTCCACGTTCAACTTCATGGAGTTGGGGCTTGGCGTCGGCTCTATCGACAATAGTTTCATGGCATGAGTACCTCCTTTTCTCCTACTATACCATGCGCGAGGCCGAATATCGAAAATGGGGCGAACAAGCGAGGCAAAGGGCCGCGCGCCGAAAATGGGCGCTTCGTGAGGAAAGCTTTATTTGCAAACCATGCCTCCCCCTTGGTATCTTATTGGTAAGACAGAAGCAAGGGAGGAGGCCAATATTGCGTATTAGGCGCTACTGCAATCAGAACGAAGTCGTGCAACAGAACTCATATAAGCAATTCCAGAGGTGGAGGCAGGAGCGGGTCAAGAAGCTCAAGACCAAGGATTATACGTACAGAGTGCCGAACGTGGAGCCCGATATCCAGTTCCTCAAGAACAACGCGGAGCAGCCTTCCATTACGTGGATCGGGCACTCCACTTTCCTTATACAGCTTGCCGGCCTTAATATTATGACCGACCCCGTGTGGTCCGGGCAGATGGCATTCCAGAAGCGGCTCGCCCCGCCGGGGATCCCGATCGATCAGGTGCCTCCGGTCGACGTTATTCTAATCTCACACTCCCATTACGACCATCTGCATATCGGCTCGATCCGGCGGCTTGGCGGCGCCAAACAAATTTTAGTCCCTGCGGGGCTCAGCGCCAAGCTGAAGCTGAAAGGGTTCTCGCGGGTCAAGGAGCTGCACTGGTGGGAGTCGATGCGGATCGGCGATACGACGTTTACGTTCGTGCCCTCGCAGCACTGGACGAGGCGCAATCCGTGGGATACCAATAGCTCGCATTGGGGCGGTTGGATCATCCAGAATAGCGGAGGCTCCGCCGCGTCCGCTCGCAAGTCGGCGGATTCCGGCAAAAGGGCTGCCAAGCCGGCGGACGGCTACGACGGTTCGGATAACGAAGCGGCGAGCGTAAGGCGCGAAATCGCGGCGTCCTATTCCCCCTCCGGGGAAGAGAGACCGCTCGTCTGCGCGGATCCCACGATTTATTTTGCCGGCGACAGCGGTTATTTCGCGGGCTTCAAGGAGATTGGAAGAAGGTTCGACATCGATGTCGCCTTGATGCCGATCGGAGCCTACGAGCCGGAATGGTTCATGGGTCCGCAGCACGTTACGCCGGAGGAGGCGCTGCAGGCGTTCGAGGATACGGGGGCGAAGTGGTTCGTTCCGATGCATTACGGAGCGTTCAAGCTGGCCGACGATACGCCGCAAGAGGCGCTCGAACGATTGGAGGCGGAGCGCTGCCGCCGCAAGCTGGAGGAAGACCGGATCATCGTGCTCCCTCACGGCGAGACGTGGAAGCTTGCCGGCGGGGAGGAATAGAAATAGACGGGTTCAGCCCATTTGTACAAGGATAAGCAATACCATTCGCGGGGGGATACGATAAAGATGGGCAACACAAACCTTAAAGTAGGCATTATCGGCGCCGGAGCCATCGGCAATATTCATATCGGCGCATTTATCAAGGCTGAAGGAGCGGAAGTGGCCGCGATCGCGGATTCCTACTTGCCCCTCGCCCGGCAACGGGGCGAAGAGCACGGCATCGGCAAGGTTTACGGCAATCCCCAAGAGCTGCTGGAGGATGCGGACATCGATGCGGTTGTCATCGGCGTGCCGAATCAATTCCATGCGTCGCTTGCTATCGAGGCGCTTGGCCGCGGCAAGCACGTGCTGCTCGAAAAGCCGATGGCCATCGATTCGGAGGCGGCGCGAACCATCGTGGAAGCGGCGGCAAGCTCCGGGAAGGTGCTGATGATGTCGCATCAGATGCGCTGGAAGGCGCTTAACCGCGCGGTCAAGGCCAGAATCGACGCCGGCGACGTCGGTCAGGTCTATAACGCGAAGGCCGGCTGGTTCCGCAAGAAAGGGATCCCGGGCTGGGGTTCCTGGTTCACCCGCAAGGATATGGCGGGCGGCGGGCCGCTCATCGATATCGGCGTTCATATGCTCGACCTGTCTCTCTACCTGATGGGCAATCCGAAGCCGGTTTCCGTCTATGGCTCGACGTACGCCGAATTCGGCCCCAAGCGCGAAGGCATCGGCACATGGGGAACGCCGAACTGGGACGGATACTACGACGTCGAGGATCTAGCGTCCGCGCTGATAAAGCTCGACAACGGCGCTACTTTGTCGCTCGAAGTAAGCTGGGCGGCGCATGCTGCCGGACTTCCCGAGGAGCCTTTCGTCCATCTGATGGGCACCAAGGGCGGCGTCTCCATCGTCGGCGACAAGAGCACGTACGTGACGCATGCGGACAACGAGGTGGTCGAGACCGAGATCGCTCCGGCTGACGACGCGGACGACCGAGAGCTGATGACGCGCCACTTTATCGGGTGTATCCGCGATGGCAAGGAGCCGATCACGTCGGCGTTGTCGGGCTACACGAACAACCGGATCTTGGACGCGATCTACGAGTCCTCCCGCACGGGCAACGAAGTGAAGCTGAGCTGGAGCTAGACATGGATCGAAACCTCCGCCCTTGCGATCGCGGTTTTCTGCGCGAAAGGCGGAGGTTTCTGTCATTATGGCGTTCGTTTCCGGCGCCGACTGTGCTATAATAGTTCGAGAAATAAGCAGTGAAGGACGGGATAAGTAAGATGATTAGTACAAGTGGCATAACGCTTCGATTCGGGAAGCGACCGCTGTTCGAGGACGTAAACATCAAGTTCACGCCGGGCAACTGTTACGGCTTGATCGGCGCCAACGGCGCGGGCAAGTCTACCTTTCTTAAGATTCTATCCGGCGAGGTGGAGCAATCCTCCGGCGAGGTTCATATCACGCCGGGCGAGCGGCTGGCCGTCCTGAGGCAGAACCATTACGAATACGATAACTACAGAGTTCTCGAAACGGTCATCATGGGCCATAAGGAGCTCTACGAGGTCATGAAGGAGAAGGACGCGCTCTACGCCAAAGCGGACTTCACCGACGAGGACGGCATGCGCGCAGGCGAGCTGGAAGCCGAATTCGCGGAGATGAACGGCTGGGAGGCGGAATCCGAAGCCGCGGAGATGCTAAATGGCCTTGGCATTACGACCGAGTTTCACGACAAGCTGATGTCGGAGCTGGACGGCAACGAGAAGGTCCGCGTCTTGCTGGCGCAGGCGTTGTTCGGATCGCCCCAGATTCTATTGCTCGATGAGCCTACCAACCATCTGGACATCGAGTCCATCCGCTGGCTGGAGGATTTCCTTTCGCGTTACGAAGGCACCGTCATCGTAGTCAGCCATGACCGTCACTTCCTGAACACCGTATGTACCCACATCGCGGACATCGACTTCGGCAAAATCGTGATGTACGTCGGCAACTACGACTTCTGGTACGAGTCCAGCCAGCTCGCGCTGGCGCTGCAACGTTCCGAGAACAAGAAAAAAGAAGACAAGATCAAGGAGCTGCAGGCGTTCGTTCAACGCTTCAGCGCCAACAAATCCAAGTCCAAGCAAGCAACGTCCCGCAAGAAATTGCTCGACAAGATTACGCTCGACGACATTCGCCCGTCCAATCGGAAGTATCCGTTCATCTTGTTCAAAGGCGAACGCGAGGCCGGCAAACAGCTGCTTCTCGTGGACGGCTTGACCAAGTCGATCGACGGCGAGAAAATCATCGACAACATGACCATCGCGATCAACAAAGGAGACAAAGTCGCGTTCGTTGGACCAAACGGCGCTCCGAAGACGACGTTCTTCCAACTGATCGCGGGCGAGCTGGAGCCCGACGCGGGTTCGTATTCGTGGGGCGTTACGACGACGCGCGCTTACTTCCCCAAGGACAACTCCAAGTACTTCGAAGGCGTGGACATGAACTTGGTGGAGTGGCTTCGCCAATATTCCAAGGATCCCGACGAGACTTTCCTTCGCGGATTCCTCGGCCGCATGCTGTTCTCCGGCGACGAAGCCATGAAGAAAGCCAGCGTATTGTCCGGCGGCGAAAAGGTTCGCTGCATGCTGTCCAAGATGATGCTGGAAGGCGCCAACGTCTTTATTCTCGACGAGCCTACCAACCACTTGGATCTCGAATCCATCACGGCGCTTAATAACGGCTTGATCGATACGGACTGCACGATTCTGTTCACTTCGCATGACCATCAGTTCGTTCAGACGGTCGCGAACCGCATCATCGAGATTACGCCAAACGGCATCATCGACAGAATGTCGACGTACGACGAATACCTCGAGAGCGCGGAGATCAAAGAGCTGCGCGAGCGCATGTACGCCGAATAATAGAGGGTAGCGAGAGGCCGCCGCGGGAGGATTCCCGGGCGGCCTCTTTGTCGCGGTAGCGAACGAGCCGTTTTTTGTCCAAGCCAAGTGTGTTGCACCGGTGCATAAAAGCCCGCATATGGTCAACACTGTTTCTCTAGACCCACACGGGATCGGTCGGGTATGATGGTAACCGTTAGATATTGGATATAGAGAGAACATTCGCAAGAGAAGAGCGGCAGGAGGGCAACGAAGTTGAATCAGTATGAAGAAATCAAACAAGGCGAAAGAGGCGCATGGGTAAGCATCGCCGCCTATCTCGTGTTGTCGGCGCTGAAGCTCTGGATCGGCTATTGGTTCGTGTCGGGCGCTCTTGTGGCGGACGGCTTCAACAACTTGACGGACATCGTCGCTTCCGTGGCGGTGTTGATCGGCCTGCGCATCTCGCAGAAGCCGCCGGATAAAGATCATCCCTACGGGCATTTCCGGGCGGAGACGATTGCCGCTTTGGTTGCTTCGTTTATTATGGCAAGCGTGGGGCTTCAGGTGCTCATTACGGCTGGGCAGTCCCTGTTTCAAGGCCATACGGAAACGCCCAATATCATCGCGGCATGGGTAGCTATATTCTCGGCCCTCTGCATGTTCGGCGTCTACTGGTACAATAGCAGGCTGGCCAAACGAATCAACAATATGGCGTTAATGGCGGCCGCCAAAGACAATTTATCGGATGCCCTGGTCAGCATAGGCGCGGCTGTCGGCATTGTCGCTTCGCAATTCGGCATGCCTTGGCTGGATCCCGTTGCGGCGTTCGCCGTGGGACTTATTATATGCAAGACGGCCTGGGACATCTTCTATAGCTCCACGCACGCCTTGACGGACGGCTTCGACGAGAAGGAGCTGCACACGCTGCGCTCTACGATTGCCCGCACCAAGGGCGTTCAGTCCATCAAGGACATCAAGGCGCGCATCCACGGCAGCAACGTGCTGGTCGACGTAATCGTACAGGTTGACCCGGAGCTTACGCTCATCCAAAGCCATCAAATCTGCGACGAGATTGAACGAAGAATGGGGCGCAAGCATAACATTCTAAGCGTCCATGTCCATGTCGAACCGCTGGATGAAGGCAGTGGTAATTATGACCATATTCCTTTGAAATGACGAAAAATGAGTCTAAAGACCTAGCAACCTTATGAGAAGGTCCTGATGTTTATGAGAAAGCAAGCACGGCTCCTATCCCAAGGGGCTGTAAGGATACGGCGTTAGCGAGCTTTTCCAAGGAAGGCATCCCCATGGGCGGGGATGCCTTTTATTAATTTTCTCTTAGTAAAAAAGGGTAATACGTTGCTCCCATGCCAGGACTCCCTCTTTTAGGAACTTGGGACGATGCCCGTCCTGCTTGCGCCCACTTACAATGATTTTAGGCGCCAGACAAGGCATTGTACATCAAGAATTCCAGAGGAGGCGTAACATTGAGATCTACTGTCAAATATAAAGTCGTTACCGCAACGTTGTCCGCCGCATTGCTCTTCGGTTCCATGGCCGCGCTGCCGGCACCGATCGCTCATGCGGCCACGTCGGCTGAAGTTATATGGGGAGTAAACATGCGCTCCGGACCTTCCACTTCCGCATCGGTCATCCGGATGCTGAAGAAAGGCGAGCAAGTAAGCGTGCTCGAGCAATCCGGCAGCTGGTACAAAATCAGCGATTCCAGCGGGAAAACGGGCTATATTTCTTCCTCGGCCAAATATACGGAGCTTGGCTCCGAAACGTCTGAAGGCACCGATACGGAGTCGCCGGAGGCCGTTCCGTCGCTCACGGGCGTCATCAAGAAGTCCGTCTCGTTCCGGAAAGGGCCAAGCACGTCGTATTCGAGACTTCGTTACCTGCAAGCCGGCGAACAAGTCAGCGTCGTATCGCAGCCGAGCAGCAGCTGGTATGAAGTAATCGACTCCAAGGGCGTCAAAGGATACGTATCCTCGCAGTCTCAGTACATTACGGTTGGAGGAGCGCCTGGCTCCGGCGGAGATGCGGGAAGCGGTGATACCGACGAAACGGTTGTAGAGCAGCCGGACTCCTCTACGGGCGCTTCCAACGCATCCGTGGAGAAAATGATCGCAACGGGCATGAAGTATCTGGGCACGCCGTACGAATACGGCTCCAACCGCAATACGACGGCGACGTTCGATTGCTCGGACTTCACCAAGCATATTTTCAAGACCGCGCTTGGCGTAACGCTGCCGGCGGATTCTCGTCAGCAAGGCACGTTCGTCAAAAACAAAGGCAACGCGGTTACGAGCATCAGCCAGCTGAAGCGCGGAGATTTGATGTTCTTTATGTCCTACAAGGGCAGCAGCAAATCCTCGTATAGCGGCGTCAACAAATCCAGCCAGCGGATTACGCATGTCGCGATCTATCTCGGTGACGGGAAAGTGCTTCATACGTACTCCAACGAAAGCGGCGGCGTAAGAACAAACGACATTATGGGAACGGCATGGGAATATCGCTTCCTGTACGGCGGAAGCGCCTTGTAAGACTTAGCCCGCGGACGTGCAGCAAGTCATCTTATACGTTTGCCTGGTCTTTCGTTTTTAATGAAAAAAGCTGTCCCGGCCGGCTCCTTTAAGGAACCGATCGGGACAGCTTTTTGATGTTTGAGCGAACATGTATGGGTTATTGAAAAATGGGCTATTGAAGAACTAGACGTCGCTGCCGAGATCATGTGTGCTTGCTTGCTGAGGGGAGACCTTGGCCGGCTGCTGCTCTTCCGCCGAGTCCGCCGCGGCCTGCTTGCGCTTCCGAATTCTGCTCCGGATGAACAGGAACAATGCGATAATCGGAACGCCGCCGAGGAAGATGTACAGCGAGACGTCCTTGACCATCGTCTCCGCCGCTCTTCCATAGAAATAGAACAATGCGCCGACCGCGTAGAACTTGACCGCCCTACCCACCGCGGCATAGCCGATAAGGCGCCATAAGGGAAAGTTCAGGACGCCGGAGAGTATGGTGAACACCTTGAACGGAATCGGCGTGAAGGACCCGATCAAGATCGCCGCTTCGCCGTTTTTCTGAAAACGATCGGTCGCGGCGTCGATCCATTCTTTCTTAAGGAAACGGTATAACACGGACTTGCCCATCACTTTGCCGATGAGATAACCGACCGGCGTGCCGAGCAAACAGGCGATATATCCGAATGTAGCAAGCCATAATGCGGAGGAAGGATTAAGCAGGCTTAACGAAACTTGAAGGAAAAAGGCCGGAATCGGGAAGATGACCGCATCCAGGAAGGAGTGGACGAACAATCCCCAGGGGCCGTAGTCTTCCAGGAAATCAATGATAGCTTGGAACATGAAGTAGGCTCCTTTAAGTTAAACTCTAGGCTATGGTCAGCTCGCGCGCGCCTTGTACGGAGCCAGTTCTTGTCGGATTGCTTGCTTAAGTATAACACACGATAGTGCGTTCGTCGCTCGTGCGACGATAGGATCGAAGCCGTTGTCCCGTAAGGAAAAAGGTTCACTTTAGTGTTACGTCGGGACGCGCCAAGAGGTTTCAAACGAAGCATGGATTCTTAAACTTCTCGATTTGCGCAAAATGGCCGTTTATCGGGCTTTTCGGGTACGATCCGCACGTTTTGCTGGCGATTTCGGCCATATCCGATTTTGAAGTTGCGCGGAGAGAGGCGTATAGTTGAGTTATTGTAAAGCGGTCGCGGATCAAGGAAAACGAACGTAGATTGGAGAAGGGAGAGCAAGTTAAGCATGCGAATACGTATGGAGCCATGGAGACGTACGATGTGGATTTTGTGGTTTGGCGTGCTGTTCTGCAGCTCCAGCTACACGATGTCGATCCCGTTCCTCCCCTTGTTTCTATTCGATCTTGGGGTGGACAAAAGCTCTGTGAATCTTTGGGCCGGCATCGTACATGCCTCCGCCTTTCTGATGGGAGCGGTGATGGCCCCGTTATGGGGGATGATGGCGGACAAATACGGCAAACGAAAGATGGTGATCCGGGCGGGAATCAGCCTTGCGGCTATCTACGCGCTGTTCGCGTTCGTACATACGCCTTGGCAGCTAGTCGGCGTTCGGATGCTGCAAGGCTTTGTCGGAGGCTTTGTGCCTGCGTCCATGTCGATCGTCGCGACGATCGCTCCCAAGGAGAAGCTGGGAGCCAGCCTTGGACTGATGCAGGCGGGAACGATGACGGGCGGCATTCTTGGCCCGTTGTTCGGCGGGGTGCTCGCGGAATTGTTCGGGATCCGGCACTCGTTCATCGCCGCTTCGATCATTATATTGGCGGCGAGCGTGGCGGTTGTGTTGTGGGTAAGGGAAGGCAAAGCCGCCGAGGCGAAGCCGAAAGCCGAGCAATCCGCGAAGAAGCTGGAGCCTTTTACCTACAGGATGGCATTCCGCAACAAGGGATTGATGGGCATGCTGCTCGTGCTTGTCGTATTCCAGCTGTCCATTAATATGATTCAGCCGCAGCTAGCGCTTCATATTGCGGATCTCGGCGGAGAAAAGGGAGCCATGTTGTCGGCGGGGCTTGTCTTGTCGCTGATCGGCGTGGCGGGCATTGTCGCATCCCCGGTCTGGGGTCGGCTGGGCGAGAGAAGAGGGTACTACCGGATTCTAGTGTTCTGTCTCATGACCGCGGGGACCGTCGTCTGCGCGCAGTATTTCGTGGAATCGCTGTGGGTGTTCGCGCTGGTGCAATTCGTGTTCGGCCTGTTTATGGCGGGGGTCGTGCCTATCGTCAATACGCTAATGGTGCAAAGCACGGATGAGCAGTTCCGCGGCCGATCCTTCGGCCTGACGGCGAGCGCCAACCAGTTCGGCTCCATGCTGGGGCCCCTGATCGGCGGACTGCTAGGACTGTTCCTGGGGCTCAACTGGATATTCGTCGCGACCGGCGTCTTTATGTTCGCCGCCGGCTTGTCCCTCATGCTGAGACGCAAGCGCGCGGCCGACTCCACCGCGCGGATCCGCGGCTCGAGCTCCGGCTCGACCTCGGCCAGCAGCAGCTAGCCGGGGACTGCCAGCTGCCGCTTGCGCGGGCTTAGTCGCGTTGCTTGCGGCGGGACACTCCGCTGTTCTGGGCCGCGGCGATTACTCTTTTGCGCACTTCTTCCACGACCTTGGTATTGAATACGCTCGGGATGATGTACATCCGGTTAAGCTCGTCGTCGCTAATGACAGAAGCTATCGCTTCGGCGGCGGCGAGCTTCATTTCTTCGTTGATGATTCGGGAACGGCTGTCCAGCGCGCCGCGGAAGATTCCGGGGAAACAAAGCACGTTATTGATTTGGTTGGGATAATCGGATCGTCCGGTCGCGAACACGCCGACGATATCCTCCACGAGCTCCGGCCGAATCTCCGGCTCCGGATTCGCCATCGCGAACACGATCGGATCCGGCGCCATGCTTAAGATATGGTCTCGATTCAGCAGCTTGCCGGCGGATACGCCGATGAACACGTCCGCGTTCTCAAGCGCCTCCGCAAGCCCCCCCGTGCGCCGCTCGACGTTCGTATTGTCCGCGTACCATTGCCACATGGCGTTGTCGTAACGCTCGTCCGCGTTCAGGATGCCGGCGCGGTCTACGCCGATAATATGGCGCGCCCCGCCCGCTAGCAGCATCTTGGTGCAAGCGGTGCCCGCCGCGCCGATGCCGCAGACGACGATTCTCGCTTCGGCGAGCGTCCGGCCCGTCAGCTTAAGCGCGTTAAGCAGTCCCGCATATAGGACGACGGCCGTGCCGTGCTGATCGTCGTGGAAGACCGGGATGTCCAGCTCCTCGCGAAGCCGCTGCTCGATCTCGAAGCAGCGCGGAGCGGAAATATCCTCCAGATTGATGCCCCCGAAAGCCGGAGCCAGCGCCTTGACGGCCGCGATGACGGCTTCCGTATCCTGCGTATCCAGACAGATGGGGAACGCGTCGACATCGGCGAACTGCTTGAACAGCATCGCTTTGCCTTCCATGACCGGCATGGCGGCGTAAGGCCCGATGTTGCCGAGTCCCAGCACCGCGCTGCCGTCGGAAACGACGGCGACCGTGTTCCGTTTGATCGTCAGCGTATGCGCCTTGGACGGCTCCTCGCGAATCGCCTCGCAGACGCGGGCTACGTCCGGCGTGTAGACGCGAGACAGATCGTCGCGGTTCTGGATCGGCGTCTTGGGCTGAATCGTGATTTTGCCGCCGAGATGGAGCAGGAACGTCCGGTCGGACACATGCAGGAGTCTGACTCCGTCCACATGCTTAAGGGCTTCCGTAAGCCGCTCGGATGCGCCTTGCTCCGTTATTTTGACCGTAATGTCGCGAACGCTCATGTTTTTGTCCGTATGTATGACGTCCATGGCGACGATATCGCCCTTCGCCCCCTCGATCGCGGTTGCGGCCTTGCCGAACAACGTCACGTTCGTATCGATTTCGAGCCTCAATATAATCGTTTTGCCGTCTGTCATCGAAGAACTCATGCCGGATCCACTCCCTTAGGCGTTATGTAGGCTATTTAAACATTTTAACCTTAATCTACCCTTGCGCAAAGAAAAATAATGCCGTCACTGCATGTTCTGCAGCACGGCACTGGGACATTTCATCGCATCGTATTGCTCGTCTCGCTTCTGCAGCAGCAGCTCCCGGAAGCGGCTGCGTCGCTCCTTGTCGTGTATGAGCTTGAACCATCTGTCGACGGTGTCGTTGGAGCTGAGCATCTCGCCGAAGCCGTTGCTGATGAAGTATTCGCAATTCTCTTCTTCCTGGCCGGGTATCGGCTCGTAGAACAGCATGGGCAGCGCCTTGCTCATTCCTTCCGTGCATGTCATTCCGCCGGGCTTGGTGACGAGCAGGTCGGCGGCGTCCATGAGCTTGCTCACCTGGCGCGTGAACCCCATGATTCGGATGTTGGGATGCTGGAACATGGGGTCCGCGAGCATCTTTTCCTTCATCTTTTCGTTGGAGCCGACGCAGAAGATCAGCTGCGTGGATTCGCGCCACTTGGTCATGTAGGCGAGGGCGTTATCCTCGTACAGGATTCCCCATCCGCCTCCCATGACAAGCACGGTCGGCATGTCGCGAAGCTCGAACTCGCCGCGAACCTCGGCACGGTCATGCGCCTTCCAGAAGCTTGGATGCACGGGAATGCCGGTCACGTTGATCCGCTCGGGCTCGACGCCTTTGTCCATGAGACGCTGCTTCACTTGAGGCGTCGATACCAGGTATTGGTTCACTTCCCGGTTGACCCAAGACCCGTGCGCGTCGTAATCGGTAATCAGCGTGTACAAGGGCATATCCAGGCCCAATCGCTTCAATCTCGCCACTACGGTGTTCGGCACGGGATGCGTGCATATGATCAAGTCAGGCTTAAGCTGAGCGATAACCTGCGAAGTCTGCGTATAAAACATGCGATGCAGAGCAAGCTGAGCGAAGCGGTTCGTCGGTTTCTTGTAATTGCTTCGGTACATCAGGCCCACCATCTTGGGCTGGCTGCTCACGGTTTTGCGATAGGCGGATACGATCCATGGACCTATGACGGGATTCAGAAATTTCCCTAATTCGATTACCCTGGCGGAGACGCTGGGGCATAGCTGCTTGAGTCCAACAGCGAGCGCGTAGGCTGCTTGCGTATGGCCGGAGCCGAATCCTTCCGAAAGCAGGAGCACTCTCTTCTTGCGCATATCCTCACCTACTTTTCTATTTCCATATTACTTCTGGTGTAAGGTTAATACAAGCATGGATATGCAGCTTGCCAAGAAAAGCTTATTTTACCACAATAGAATTAATAAGTTTTCGAGTAATCGGAAACTTAAATTCTATTTGTCGATAAAAACTTCATCTAAACGCGGTCGCTCATCCTCGCGGGACTCCGATAGGTGTTTTTATCACAGTAAAGCTGTACGATCAGAGACGGAATGTCGAAAGGAATGGGGATAACATGATGATGAACAACGAAGCCAATGATTATCAGGCTGGTGATATCGTGCAGGCGGAGGTGAGATCCGGACGATACGTGGCCGAGCTCATGGAGATTAACGGCCCTCGGGCGCTGGTGAAGGTGCTGGCGGTGCTGGAGCATCCGGAGCAAGGGGATCTGCACCAGCCCTACAACCCCGACGTGGCGATGTTCCACGAGAGACGCGCGCTTAGCTACACGGAGAAAACGACGGTGCTGCTGAGGGATCTGTCGCCCCATGCCGGCGAGGTGCCGAATTACGCCGAATCGCTTAGAGCGGCTGTGACGGGATCGATCCAGGCTCTCGACCGCCTGAATCGCTGGACGGGCAAGGCGCTGGAGTCGATCCGTCAACTGGAGAAGGAATACAAGCTGTAAGCTCCGCGCATTCATTAACCGTTAATGAATGCGATCCGTTTCTCGTGGCGATATTCCACCTGGAAGCCTAAACCTTCGGACAAGGCGGCCAAAGGCAAATACGTTTTGCTTTCGGGCGGCTTGCCGTTGGCTGCAGGGAACGGCTGGAGATAGGCAGGTTCGGCCTTGAGCGGCACGGTCTTGCCGTCCACCCGGATACTCTTCGCCCCCACCGTGATGTCGACGGTGCGTCCGCCCAGCGTGATGGAAGCCGTAGAGGTCTTGGCGTCCCAGGCAAGCTGCGCGCCCATGGCGTCCGTAATGTCCCGCACGGCGAGATAGGTGCGGTCGTTCTTGATGACCGGAGCGTATTGGGACAGGACCTCCTTGCCGTTCACGACGACGGAGATCGGCACGCCAGCCGCGCGCGGCTGCACGGTCTTGTAATCGCCCCACAGCTGCTCGGCGTAGGCTTTGCCCAGGGCGGTATACCCGAGCGGGGTGGGGTGGATGTCGCCTTCTTTAATGGATGTAAAAGTCATAATGTTGTTTTCGATGGCCTTCGCGGCATCGCTTACCTGGATGACGAGCCCTTGAGCGGCGCGCTCCTTGACGAGCGCGCTTAACCGTTCGTTCAATTTCGTTTGGCCGTCCTTCAAAAAGAGGGCCGTCGCTTGCTTCACTTTCAGATAAGTGGTATTTCCGTTAAGCTTGACGGTGGGCAACGGCAGATATTGATTGCCGATAATGATTTCGGCTTTCGGCTGAAGCTTGGCGATACCGTCAAGAATGCCGTCCAGCTTGGCGGCGTAATTGTCGATCAAGGCGTCCAGCTTGGACTGGAGCGCGGCTTTCTCGGCGGCCGGCAGAGCGCCAACGTCGGTTGTCGTTCCAAGCTCGTCGACCAGGTCGAGGAAGTCGTTGCCTCCAATCGCGATCAGCATCGTTTCGGCGTTGCTAATGTCGCTTGTCAACGATTGGGTCATCTCCGCAAAGATGGATGCAGCCCTCGGATCCGGCAAGCCCGCCTGCACGTCCGCCTCCGTTACGCCCTCGCCCGCGACCGCGGCTTCCAGCCAGTTCGACAGCCCGTCCGTTTTGAGTCCGATGACGCCGTAATTGACGTACTCCGCCCGCAGCCCGCGGAACAAAGCCTGCTCGAAAACATGCTCGGCGAATCCGTAAGGTACGGATTTCTCGGTAAAGCCTTTCTGGTATCCGGCGGCGAGAGAGTCGCCTAGAACGACGATATCATATGTAGCGTTCGTTGCGCTTCCCGTCGCGTCCCCGGCGGCGAACGCCGCGCCAGATTGTGCCAGCACCGCCGCGGCCAAAGCGCCGATAGCGCCCAGCTTAAGCGTATTCCTGAATTTACTATACAATCCCCACACGTCCTTTTGATAAAATGGTCTAAAAATGAAAATGAAGTCGCTTCTTTTCTCGAATCCTGTCGAAGCATGCCGCACGCGCCGCCGCTTGTCCAAGCTGCCCCAATCCGGCCCCGCCCAGTCCGTAACTGATAATTTCTATTGTGCTAATAAAAATATTAAATTGATTCCGATTTGCCCTGATGTTAAAATCATATAATAATCGCTTAGCATCGGTATGGCAACTGAGTGGAAAGGAGCAGGCGGATGAGCCTCGTCCCCTACCATTCTATGATAATCCAAGCCAAAAATGAAGCCAATTAAGTGATCAAGACGGATTTTAATCCAAGACGGAGCCCCATTCGCCGAAATTCGGCATAGGCTCTTGAATTTCAACGCGATACGCGCCTGTGGGGGCCGAAGATCGACATTATCCGTAGCGCTTGGAATTTGTATTGCTTACCCAAAAATCTTCTGATAGAGAGGTTGCAGACTACAATGAAAGAACATATTTTGGGATTGCCGCCTAAGCAAGGACTATATGATCCGCAGTTCGAGAAGGACGCGTGCGGAATGGGCTTCGTAGCCAGCATCAAAGGGGTCAAATCGCATAAGGTCATTCGCCAGGCGCTGCACTTGCTCGAGAACATGGAGCACCGCGGCGGCCAGGGAAGCGAACCGAACACGGGCGACGGAGCGGGCATCCTGCTTCAGATTCCGCATGCGTTTTTCTCCGCGGAGCTCGAGAAGCAAGGCATCGCGCTTCCTAAGGAAGGCGATTATGCCGCAGGCATGATCTTTATGCCTCACGACGAGACCGCTCGCGCGGCCATCGAGCGCGAAGTGGAAACGATTATCGCGGAAGAAGGCCAGACGCTGATCGGCTGGCGCACGGTGCCGACGAACGACGAGAAGCTGGGCGAATCCGCGCTGGCGGTTAAGCCGTACGTGCGCCAGCTGTTCATTGGCAAAGACGCTTCGCTTGCCGACACCCTTGCGTTCGAGCGCAAGCTGTACGTCATCCGCAAGCGCGCCGAGCTTGCGATCCGCTACGCGGGCAAAGACGGTGGCAACATGTTCTACTTCTCCAGCCTTTCGTCCAAGAAAATCGTTTATAAGGGAATGTTGACGACGGAGCAGGTTCGCTCGTTCTATGTGGAATTGAACGACGAGACCGTCGTGTCCGCTATGGCTTTAGTGCATTCCCGTTTTAGCACGAATACGTTCCCGAGCTGGGAGCGCGCCCATCCGTTCCATTACCTCATCCACAACGGCGAGATCAACACGCTTCGCGGCAACGTGAACTGGATGCACGCGCGCCAAACGCTGTTCGCTTCCGAGCTGTTCGGCGACGACCTGGAGAAGATCAAGCCGATCATCAATCCGGACGGGTCCGACACGGCGATGTTCGACAACACGTTGGAGTTCCTGCATCTGTCCGGCCGTTCCTTGCCGCACGTGGCGATGATGATGGTTCCGGAGCCATGGTCCGGCAACGAGAGCATGGACGACGAACGCAAGGCGTTCTACGAATACCACAGCACGCTGATCGAGCCATGGGACGGACCGGCGGCGATGGGCTTCACGGACGGCACGCAGATCGGCGCCGTCCTGGACCGTAACGGTCTCCGCCCTGCACGTTATTACGTAACGAAGGACGACCACATCATCCTCGGCTCCGAAGCCGGCGTTGTGGATATTCCGGCGGAAGACATTCTGTACAAGGACCGTCTTCGCCCGGGCCGGATGCTTCTTGTCGATACGGAGCAAGGACGCATCATCTCCGACGAAGAGGTGAAGGCGGCGATCGCCTCCGAGCATCCTTACCGCGAGTGGCTGGATGAGCATCTCGTGAACCTCGACGATCTGCCGGACGCTCCGGAATTGCCGGAGCCGAGCCACGATACGGTTCAACAACGCCAACAAGCGTTCGGCTACACGTTCGAGGATATCCGCAAGGTGCTGGAGCCGATGGCGGGCAGCGGCCAGGAGCCGATCGCTTCCATGGGCTACGACGCTCCTCTTGCCGTATTGTCGGAACGCCCGCAGCGCCTGTACAACTACTTCAAACAGCTGTTCGCCCAAGTGACGAACCCGCCGATCGACGCGATCCGCGAAGAGATCATTACGTCGACGGGAACGACGATCGGACCGGAGCGCAACCTGCTGAATCCGGAGCCGGAGAGCTGCCGTCACATTAAGCTCGACACGCCCGTTTTGTCCAACGAGCAATTCGCCAAGCTTCGCCACGTGCGCCGTCCCGGCTTCAAGTCGATCACGCTGCCGATCTTCTTCACGGCAAGCGAAGGCGAAGAGGGACTGCGTTCCGCGCTTAAGACGCTCTGCGAAGCGGCTGACCGCGTCATCGGCAAAGGCCATAATATGCTTATTCTGTCCGACCGCGGCGTCGACAAGGAGAACGCGGCCATCCCGGCGCTTCTTGCCGTATCCGCGCTGCATCACCATCTGATCCGCCAAGGCACGCGCACGAAGGTGGCCATCCTGCTGGAGTCCGGCGAGCCGCGCGAAGTGCACCACTTCGCCTTGCTGCTCGGTTACGGCGTCAATGCCGTCAACCCGTACCTGGCGTTCGAATCGCTCGACGACATGATCCGCCAAGGCATGCTGAGAGGCGTATCGCACGAGAAGGCGGTCAAGAACTTCATCAAAGGCGCGACCAAAGGCGTTGTCAAAGTATTGTCCAAGATGGGGATTTCCACGATTCAATCGTATCGCGGCGCCCAAATCTTCGAAGCGCTTGGCCTTCGCGAGGATGTCATCAACGAATACTTTACTTGGACGCCTTCCCGCATCGGAGGCATCGGCCTCGACGTCATCGCGGAAGAAACGCTCAAGCATCATACACGCGCTTTCGCCGAGCAAGAGGGCTCCGAGAAGGAGCTTGATTCCGGCGGCGACTACCAATGGCGCAAGGACGGCGAGGACCATCTGTTCACGCCGCAGACGATTCACACGCTGCAGATGGCTTCGAGAGCCAACGACTACAAGCTGTACAAGAAGTTCTCGACCCTCGTGCAAGGCGAGAACCGCAAGCATCTGACGCTTCGTTCGTTGCTCGATTTCAAGAAGGGCGCGCAATCCATTCCGCTCGAAGAAGTGGAATCCGTGGATTCCATCGTAAAAAGGTTCAAGACCGGCGCGATGTCGTTCGGCTCCATCAGCAAGGAAGCGCACGAAAGCCTCGCCATCGCGATGAACCGTCTGGGCGGCAAGTCCAATACGGGCGAGGGCGGCGAGGATCCTGCCCGCTTTGTAAAGGATGCTAACGGCGACTCCCGCCGCAGCGCGATCAAGCAGGTCGCTTCGGGCCGCTTCGGCGTCACGAGCAACTACCTGGTCAACGCGGACGAGATCCAGATCAAGATGGCTCAAGGCGCCAAGCCGGGCGAAGGCGGACAATTGCCGGGCCTTAAGGTTTACCCGTGGGTGGCAGAGGTTCGCGGCTCGACGCCTGGCGTCGGACTCATCTCGCCTCCGCCGCATCACGACATTTATTCCATCGAGGATTTGGCGGAGCTGATCCACGATCTCAAGAACGCCAATCCGCGGGCTCGCATTAACGTCAAGCTCGTATCCGAAGTGGGCGTAGGCACGATCGCGGCGGGCGTCGCCAAGGGCCGCGCGGACGTGATCATGGTCAGCGGCTATGACGGCGGCACGGGCGCTTCGCCGATGGGCTCCATCCGCCACGCGGGTCTGCCTTGGGAGCTGGGGCTTGCCGAGACGCACCAGACGCTGATGCTTAACAAGCTTCGCGACCGCGTCGTTCTCGAAACCGACGGCAAGATGATGAACGGCCGCGACGTCGCGATCGCCGTGTTGCTAGGGGCGGAAGAGTACGGCTTCTCCACGGCTCCGCTTATCGTGCTCGGTTGCGTCATGATGCGCGTATGTCAGCTGGATACTTGTCCGGTCGGCGTCGCGACACAGAATCCGGAGCTTCGCGCCAAATTCATGGGCGATCCGTCCCATGTCGTGAACTACCTGCGATTCATCGCGGAAGAGCTTCGCGAAATTATGGCTGAGCTTGGTTTCCGCACCATTCAAGAGATGGTTGGCCGCGTAGACCGCCTGGAGACGAAGCAGCTGCTCCAGCATTACAAAGCGAAAGGCCTCGACTTGTCCGGCATCTTGTACGAAGCTGACATCGCCGAGGGCGCATTCCGATACAACGTGCAAGAACAGAACCACGGTCTCGAGCTATCGCTTGACGTTCAACAGCTCGTTCCTAACGCTGCGGCAGCGCTCGAGAACGGGGAAAGCGTGCGCGGCACGTTCCCGATTCTGAACACGAACCGGGTTGTCGGCACGATTCTAGGCTCCGAAGTAACAAGACGCTACGGCGCGAAGGGATTGCCGGAAGATACGATCTGGTACCACTTCGTCGGAACGGCGGGACAAAGCTTTGGCGCGTTCGTCCCTAAAGGCATCACGTTGTCGGTCGAAGGCGACACCAATGACTACTTTGGCAAAGGGCTGTCGGGCGGCAAAATCATCGTTGCTCCGTCGCCGAAATCGACGTTCGCGGCCGAAGATAATGTCGTTACGGGCAACACGGCGCTGTACGGCGCAACCGGGGGGCAAGCGTACATTCGCGGCATCGCGGGCGAACGCTTCGCGGTTCGCAACAGCGGCGTTAACGTCGTCGTCGAAGGCGTGGGCGACCACGGCTGCGAGTATATGACGGGCGGCAGAGTCGTCATTCTTGGCGGAACGGGACGCAACTTCGGCGCCGGCATGTCCGGCGGCGTAGCTTACGTGTACGACGCGGATGGCCAATTCTACAACAACTGCAACCTCGAGATGGTGTTGCTGGAGCGAGTGGAGGACGAGCAGGACGTTACGGAGCTTCAAGGGCTGATCGACAACCATGTTCGGTATACGGGCAGCGCGGTTGGCGAGAAAGTACTCGCCAATTGGGAAGCTTCGCTTGATAAGTTCGTGAAGGTCATTCCGAAGGACTACAAGCGGATGCTGGAGCAGATCCGCAAGGCGGAAGATACTGGCTTGCAAGGCGGCGAAGCGCTGCTGGCGGCGTTCGAAGCGAACAAGCGCGAGCTTGCGCGCGCAGGCGGCAAATAATAAAATGGCACAATGCTCGCAGCGGGTTCCCGAACCTTGCTGCGAGTTTCTTTTTGAAGGGGGCACGAGGGCTAGGGGGAGCTGGCAGTAGTGACTTTTATGCGATAATAGGACGCCGCTACCAAACGTTTCCTGTTTCGTATATACTGGAGAAGCTGGGCGGTAGCTCACTTTACATGTAAGGCTCAATTAAAGGAGGAGACGGATAACGGTGCAGGATTCCATAGTTCAGATGCGCGAAGTAACGAAACGCATTGGGAAACGAACGATCATCGACAAATTGACGCTCGATTTGCCGCGCGGCGAAGTGTTCGGTTTCCTTGGTCCGAACGGGGCCGGCAAGACGACGACCATCCGGATGATGGTCGGGTTGATGTCGTTGACGTCGGGGGAAATCAAGATCGAAGGTCATAGCATTGAAAACGAATACGAGCAAGCGATTAAACACGTAGGAGCAATCGTCGAAAATCCGGAGATGTACAAATATTTGACGGGGTATCAAAATCTGGTCCATTATGCCCGCATGATGCCGGGGGTGACGGAGCATCGCGTCAAGGAAGTCGTTAGTCTTGTCGGATTAGAGGCTCGCATCCACGATAAAGTCAAAACCTACTCGCTCGGCATGCGCCAAAGGCTCGGAGTAGCCCAGGCTGTATTACATAAACCTAGACTGTTGATTCTGGACGAACCGACTAACGGTCTCGATCCGGCAGGCATACGAGAGCTGCGCGATTACCTGCGCAAGCTGGCCAAGGATGAAGGCATCGCGGTATTCGTATCGAGCCACTTGCTATCGGAGATGGAGCTGATGTGCGATCGCGTCGCGATTATTCAGAACGGCAGGCTGATCGACGTACGTACGCTTCAGAGCCGCGACGCGGCGCCTAGCTCGCGCAGAGTGTTACTAGAGGTGGACCGGGCTCAAGATGCGATCCAAGCCCTTGCAGCGTCCGGACAGACCGCGGAGCTCGCCGTAGGCGGACAAGGCGATGCATCTGGCTTTATCGCCATGCAAGGCGATAGAAGCGGAGTTGCTGCCGCCAACGCGGCGCTCGTTCGCGCCGGCATCAGCGTGTATGGCATCCGCGAAGACGTCAAGTCGCTCGAGGATCAATTCTTGGAAGTGACGGGAGGCGAACGCATTGGGTGAATTCGGCGGATTGGTTAGAAACGAGAATATGAAAATTTACCTTCGCGTAAGGACCTACGTCATGCTGGGTCTTTTGCTCGGACTAACGATTATCATCTCCGTCATGTGGCTGTCGTTCGGCGAACGTTCGGCGACTTCGATGTGGGAAGTGGCGTTTATGGAGTCGTCGATCCTGTTTTTCCTGGTCACAATCTTTACGGTCGTCGTAGCGGCAGGCGCGGTGGCGGAGGAATTTACGTCGGGGACGATCAAGCTGCTGCTTATCCGTCCGTGGTCACGGTCCAAAATCTTGTTGTCCAAGTACATAGCCGTACTGCTGTTCGCGATCTTGCTCGCCATCGTATTATTCGCGAGTACGCTGCTCGTCAATTGGCTCTTATTCGGAATCGGCAATGGATCGCCGGATGCCGGAATCGTGCCGCAGGGAAGCGATGATTCGCCATTCCAATATTTGCTGAAATATTACGGGCTTACGCTGATTACCTCGGTCGTGACGGTAACGCTGTCGTTTATGCTTTCGACGATCTTCCGAAGCAGCGGCCTCGCGATCGGCATGGCGTTGTTCTTGCTGCTGGTCGTCAACAATTTCGTGCAATTGCTCACGCTGCTGGATTATAAGTGGGTGGACTACGTGCTGTTCGTCCATATGAACCTGGCGCAGTATTTGGGCGATTATCCGATGAGCGAGGGCATGTCGCTAGGATTCTCTCTAGCCGTCTTGGCCGTGTATTACGTCCTCTTTATCGCATTGACTTGGTACGTGTTCAACAAGCGCGACGTAGCAGCATAAGAAGCCCGCATTATTCCCAATTAGTTGGACGCAAAAGCCGTCCTGACCGCTCCTTTTGGAAGAGCGTCCGTCAGGACGGCTTTCGTCTTGCGTTTATGTTTGAAAACGCTTATGTCAGGGGAGAAATGGAGCTGCCTTCGTTATGGATTATCCCGCTTGCCTGGACTTGGCTCGGGCTTCGTTGTTTTTAAGTTCTTCTTTTCTTGCCGAGTCGGCATCTGTACCGTGTTTCTGCTTAGGCTCGGGCTGAGGCTCCATATGGCATACTCCGTTCAAGATGCCGCCCTCCTGAATAATCAATGCATGGGCCGTCACGCTTCCATGAAGCTGGCCGGAGCCCGTAATAATGAGACGTCCCTTGGTGGTAATGTCGCCATACAGCTTGCCAGCCAGCGTAACGTCCTTCGCTTCGATATTGGAGCGCATTACGCCGCACTCCCCGATGATGATGTCGCCTTTGCACTCGATATCGCCCCGATATTCGCCTTCAATTCTTAGATTCGCTTCGCTAATGAGCTTGCCCTCTATGATCGTACCCTGACCGATCAGCGTATCCGTGGCGATGACGCGCTTGTTTTCTTTGAACATCCGTATAAACCTCCTCGCATTGTCCTTGAATGGAAGAAGCCGCAACCGCGCTACGTATCCGGCCTTAAGTTCTAGAGGCCAAATAGTTGAGCGGGTTAACGGGCTCGCTTCGCTGCATAATCTGAAAATGCAGGTGAGGCCCCGTACTTCTGCCGCTTGAACCAAGCTGTCCGATCTTCTCGCCGCGCACGACAAGATCGCCTTCGCGGGCATCGCTCCGCTCTAGATGCATATAAGCGGTCTGGAGATCACCGAGATGCTTAATGATCACGTACTTTCCATACTGAGAGTCGTACCCGACTTCCGTGACGGTGCCGTCAGCCGCGCTGAACACGGCGTCTCCCGTTCGTCCGTCGATGTCGATTCCGGCGTGAAACGCCGCTCTGCCGGTGAACGGGTCGCGGCGGTAACCGAAGCCTGACGTCAATTGCTTGGAGCGGGTAGGCCAATAGGATGGATAAGCGTCTACGGTCCTGCGTTTGTTTTGCGCCTTCTTGAGCGTCTGTTCCATGGACGTCTCCATGGAGTCCACCATTAGACTGAGCGCCTGCAAATCCAGAGAGGTATGCCGGGCAAGCGACGCGATCTGCGCCGTATGCTGCGGGGCAGGCGAATAGACGGCGGCGCTTCGAGCCTCATAATAAGCGGTTAACGCCATAACGTCGGATCCGCTTCTTGTGGTTGGGGCGCTCGTCGTATCCAAGGTGGAGCTGCCGTACTTCTCGATAAAAAGCTTAAGCTTTGCTTCCAGCTCGTTTAGCTCCTGCATCTTGTCTTTCATCTCTTGCGTCTGTCGGGACAACTCGAGCAGCTCCCGCTGCAAGGTGACGATCGCTTCATCCTTCCCGGCAATGACGGCGTCCATTCCGGCGGTCGTTTGGTCGAATTCGGACGACTGAATCGACAGCTTCTCTTCCAATTGCTTCAGTTCGTAAGCCGCCTTCATCTGAAGGCCCGCGACGCAGCCGGACACTGCGATTACCGCGGCCATCGGCGCGGCTACGACCGATCGCTTGGATACCTAGAACTGTTTGACCGTCTTGTCAGCGCCTCTCATTACGACAAAGGACCATGTTGGCTTCCGCGCTCGTGTCACTGGTTAACTCCTTCCGGCCGGCATAATAGTCATGCAGAACGTTCTATGACTATTTATTCTTGGAAGCTTTAAAACATGCCAGTTAAGTTTCAGTCGAGGGTGGCGAGAACGGCTTGCATCGTATACCTGTCAATAATTTTTGGAACAATAATCGATACGACTTCTTGTCGGAGAGGAGGGGAATGCAGGGGATGCAGGCCGGGGCATGGTGGGTGATCGCCGCACTTCTAGCTTATATTGCCCAGCTCGTGAGCATCGTATGGATGGAGCATAGAAGGCAGTCGCATTTGGTTGCGTGGGTATTTATCGCGATGGTTTGCCCCTTTATCGGTTACGTTGCTTATTGGTTAGTCGGGAGAAGGCTGAGGCGCATCCCAGTCGAGCGCGCGGGACTGAATTCAAGACGACTCTCAATAAAGGGGGAGAGCTCGGGAACGGCAAGCGGTAACGTCGACCAGGCCGACCGCGTGGATGCATTCGTAACGGGGCATCTTCCGTATCCGGCGACCCATCGCAATCGGGTGAAAGTACTGACGGACGGCGAAGAGACGTTCGATGCTATATTGGAAGCGATCAGCCATGCGAAGCACCATGTTCATCTGGATTATTACACGGTACGAAGCGACGGGATCGGGAGACGGTTCTTGGAGCTGCTAACGGCGAAAGCTAAGGCTGGCGTGAAAGTAAGGCTATTATATGACGGGATCGGCAGTCTACATCTGGATAAAATCTTTCTTGAAGAGCTTGACCGTTGCGGCGCAGAGCATGCATGCTTCTCCCCGCCAGGCGAGTCGTTGTTGAGACGGCGGCTTAATTACCGCAATCATCGCAAAATCGTCGTGGTAGACGGGAGGCTCGGATTTCTGGGCGGCATCAATATCGGAGACGAGTATCTGGGTTTGGATAAGCGGCTCGGCTTTTGGCGGGATTCCCATCTCAAGCTGGAGGGGGAATGCGTCCATCAATTGCAAGCGATTTTTGCGGAGAATTGGCAGCGGGCGACGAATATATGCTTGGCTCTCGGGAGGGATGCGGGGCGCCGCTCCATCTATACGCCTGAGCCTCGCCGTGACGGGCATGATCGCGTCGTGCTTGTGCCGGGCAAACCCGGCATCCACGACCAATTGGTATCCGAAACGTTGTTTTTGGCCATGTCGGAGGCAAGGCAGTCGATATACGCGTCCTCGCCTTATTTTATCCCCGATCCGATGATTGCGGGCAGTTTGAGAATCGCCGCGCGCAGCGGGCTGGACGTAAGGCTTATTATTCCGGGCATCAGCGACTCCAAGCTGGTGCTGCTGGCGACGCTTTCGTATATGCAGGACATGCTGGAGGCGGGGGTTAAAGTGTACAGGTACGAAAAGGGATTTATCCATGCCAAAGTCATGATTATCGACGGGCGAGCGGCTTCGGTCGGATCGGCGAATCTGGATATGAGGAGCTTGTACAGCAATTACGAAATATTGGCGTTAATCGAAGGGAAGGAGCCGGTGGGGCGGCTAATGAAAGACTTTATGGAGGATATCGCGAATAGCAAGCCGCTGGATCCCGCGCGTTTCGCCAATCGTCCCGCCAAAGCGAAGGCGGCGGAGACGCTGATGCATCTGCTGTCGCCGCTGTTATAGCCGATTGCTCGTATGAATTCGGCCGGGAAGGGGCATATTTTTGTCAAGGCTACTTGCCATCTTGCCATCATCCGAAGGAGGAAGCTGCAATGACCGAACAGAAGAGTGCGGATGCTGCCGAGCAGCAAGCGCAAGCGGCCGAGCCGCATCTTGAAGGACGCGACGCGTATGACATGGATATTGACCGCATGGTCAACGAAGGTCTCGGCGGAGGCAACGTCACGATGCACAACGGACTGATCGCGGAGTCGACGACCGACAACATGAACGAGCACGACGAAGGAGCGAAGTAACGGGATGGACACATCGAGAGCGAAGCAAATTTATGAATCAAAGGATACGATCGGCGTAAAGCTGGAGGGCGACTCCGTCTGGATCGAAAATGTAGACGAAGCTAACGGGATGGCGACCGTCACGGTCGGCAATAATCCCGTCAATACCAAGACGGTATCCGTCGACAGATTGCAGGAGAGCCGTTAATCGCCATGCCGAATCTTAAGTTGATGCTGTAGCCGAAGCTGAAAGGTTCAAAACGATAGGTAAACAACAAGAAGCCCATGTCGTTTGGCAATGCCAACGATCATTGGGCTTTTATGCTGCCGTCGGAGCATGGTGCCCCCGCTATCCTCCGTATGCCTCGCGGAACGCTTCGCATAGCTTGGCGCGATCGACTTCCCACAACGCGGCGATTTCTTCGCTGACGTTCTCCGCCCACCAGGTAGCTTGGGCCTTCCGGTTATCCTTATGGTCGACGATCCATAGCAAGTTTTGAGCAACCTTCTGAAAATATAACTGCTCGGCTTTGTCCATCTTCTCTTTGGGGACATATACCTTCATTCGTTTGGCCGTGCGATACAGCTCGTTGCTGCACGATCTACGGATTTTGCGCGCCGTCGGCAAGCCGGCTGCATGTTTCTGCGCGTTAGCTTTCATGGTGGGACCGACTCCTCTCACACACAACGTATGCAGGCGGATGTCCGGAGGTCACATCTCGCCGGCCGCAACTGGTCTTGCGGGAGGCCGGCCGATCGCGCAAATCACGCAAGCGCAGACGATGATGAGATCGTCTAGCATTAGCTTCCACGCGAGAGTCTGTCCAAGCGCTTTACCTCCGTGGCTAAGGAGAGTGATGGTTTTAAGTGGAAACCTTCTCTCGCGATATGGTAGAATAACAAGGGCGGCAGCGTATATGCGGCTGGGCTAGCACGCGATATTCGAAGTGGAGGGTGAAGATGGAAAGCTGGATTACCGACATTATGGAGCAATACGGTTACTTTGGCATATTGCTGATGATCGCGCTGGAGAACTTGTTCCCCCCGATCCCGTCCGAGGTCATTTTGACGTTCGGCGGATTTATGACGACGTATACGAATCTGACTCCCGTTGGCGTCATCATTGTTGCTACTTTAGGATCGCTGATCGGCGCCATTATTTTGTATGTCATCGGACGCTTGCTCGGCGTAGAGCGGCTTGAGCGTATTATCGACCGGTGGGGCAAGGTGCTGCGCGTCAAGAAGGAAGATGTTCGGAAAGCGGATGCCTGGTTTGACAAGTACGGGTATTGGGCGGTTCTGCTGTGCCGGATGGTCCCGCTTATCCGAAGCTTGATCTCGTTGCCCGCGGGCATGTCGGGCATGAAGTTCGTTCCGTTTCTGTTCTTTACGACGATCGGCACGCTGATCTGGAATTCGATTCTTGTATCCGTAGGCACGGCGGTAGGCGGCAACTGGAACGAAATCGTCGAGTTCATGGACGTCTACTCCAACATTGTATATGCCATCATTGCGCTCGTGGCGCTAGTCATTCTATATCTTTACATCCGCAGGGCGAAAAAATTTTAAGGAGACGATACATATGAGCAAAAGCGTGGCAGACAAGCTTGGCAAGGGGATTACACCGCAGCAATTCATCGACGGAATGACGAAGAACAAGGAAACGTTTATCGCTTGGGGCGAGCAATTCAGCTGGCCTACCGAAGAGGATCGGGAGCTGTTCGAATCGATGAACAACCGCGACGATCTTCGTTGCCTGATTTTGATGGCGGATTGGTGCGGAGACGTCGTTCGCAACGTTCCTGCGGTATTCAAGGCGCTGGAAGTGTCCGGCATTCCGACCGAAGTGCTGATTATGGAAGAAAACCTGGATACGATGGATCAGTTCCTGACGATGGGCGGACGTTCGATTCCAATTGTGATCTTCGCGGATACGGGCGGAGCGGTGCTTGGACAATGGGGACCGCGTCCGACCCGCATTCAAGAGCCGATGGTCGCCTTTAAGCAAAATAACCCGGATCGCGAAGCAGCGGATTATCAAGATAATCTGGCCGCGACCCGGCAAGAAATTGTAAAGCGTTACGGCGAAGGACCTGGCTATCAGGCGGAAGTCGTCCAAGAGCTTCGCGAGCTGCTGGAGAGCTTGTAAACGATGGGTGCGGAGTTCAAAGTCGAGACATTCTCGCTGGGACCGATCCAGACCAATTGTTATTTGCTTACTGTGAAGCAGGACGAGCGGGAGCACGGCATCGTCATCGATCCCGGCATGAATCCCAAGCGGCTGCTGGAGCGTATCGCGGGCATCAAGATCGAGGCGATTCTGTTGACTCATGCCCATTTCGACCATATGGGCGGAGTGGACGAAGTGCGCAAGCAGGCGGGATGTCCGGTCTATATACACGACGAGGAAGCCGATTGGCTGACGGATCCGCGCAAGAACGGCTCCATGCGTTGGCAGGACGTGACGCCTCCATTGTCGACGGACCCTGCCGAATACGATCTGGCGGAGGGACAGAAGCTGGATTTGATCGGTCATACGTTCCAAGTGATGCACACGCCGGGCCATTCTCCGGGAAGCGTCAGCTTCTTGTGCGGAAACCATCTGTTCTCCGGCGACGTCTTGTTCAAGCTATCCGTCGGACGCACGGATTTGCCGGGCGGGCGCGAACGCGATCTGTACGATTCCATACGGACAAAGCTGTACAAGCTTAATCCGGAAGTCATCGTGTATCCCGGCCATGGTCCACGGACGACGATCGGATTCGAAAAGGCCAACAACCCTTATACGGGACAATAGAACGACCGCGGCGATAAGTCGCCGCAGGTGCGTGCAAACGCCAGAGGCTGCCCTCGCCGCTTTATGCAAAGCGTGGCGGCCTCGTTAACGATATGATGGATGGAGCGTGCGATATTGGCTGAATGGTCACAGGGGACTAAGGATACGGCGATTGAAGAATCGAGCGCCGCAACGAAGCTGACGGACGAACAGAAGGCGGCCGAAAACAAACGCATGATCGCCGCGATCGCAGAAGCGCTTTCGCTGCCCGCGAGCAAAGTGAAATCGGCGGTTGCGCTGCTGGACGAAGGCAACACGATCCCGTTCATTGCCCGTTACCGGAAGGAAATGACGGGCGAGCTGGACGAGAACGAGCTGCGCTCGATCGAGGAGAAGCTGCAATATATGCGAAACCTCGAAGAACGGAAGCGCGAGGTCATGCGCCTGATCGACGAGCAAGGCAAATTGACCGGAGCGCTTAGGGCTTCGATCGAATCGGCGGTCAAGCTCCAGGAAGTCGAGGATCTATACCGTCCCTACAGGCAGAAGCGCAAGACGAGGGCGAGCGTCGCCAAAGAGCGAGGGCTGGAGCCGCTCGCGGACTGGATCTGGTCGCAGCCGCGGCAAGGCGATCCCATGTCGGAGGCCAAGCGGTATTTGAATCCGGATAAAGGGGTGTCGACGCCGGAGGAAGCCTTGCAAGGAGCGATGGACATCATCGCGGAGAATTTCGCGGACGATGCTTCGATAAGGTCCTGGATTCGCAAGTTTACGATGGATCAATCGCTGCTTCGTTCCGAAGTGAAAAAGGCGGACGAGGATTCCGTCTACGAGATGTACTACAATTACCAGGAGCCGGTCAAGAAGCTGCCGCCGCATCGCATCCTGGCGATCAATCGCGGCGAACGGGAAGAAGTGCTTCGAATCTCGCTCGACACGCCCGTAGACCGCATCCATGAGCATATGCGGCGCAAGCTTCTGCGCGGGGGGACAGCAGCTCCGATAACGGCGCTTCTAGAGACGGTGATCGAGGACGCATATAAGCGGTTGATCGCGCCATCCATCGAGCGCGAGGTGCGCGGCGAGCTGACGGAGAAGGCCGAGGAGCACGCCATCACGATTTTCTCCGCGAACCTGCGCAATCTGCTGCTCCAGCCGCCGGTAAGCGGACATATCGTGTTAGGCGTGGATCCCGCTTTCCGCACGGGCTGCAAGCTGGCGGTCATTGACGATACCGGCAAGCTGCTGGAGGTGGCGGTATCGTATCCGACTCCGCCCAACAACAAGGTAGCCGAAGCGGAAAGGCTGATTAACGGACTCATCGACAAATATAAAGTAGAGCTGATCGTGATCGGCAACGGGACGGCTTCCCGGGAGACGGAGCAGTTTATCGCATCGCTGATCGGCAAGCGGCAAAGCTCGGGCGGCGCGGAGCTGCGCTATATCATCGTAAGCGAAGCGGGAGCCAGCGTTTATTCCGCCTCCAAGATCGCCGCCGAGGAATTCCCGACGCTGGACGTAGCTGAGCGGAGCGCCGTATCCATCGCCAGAAGGCTTCAGGATCCGCTTGCGGAGCTGGTCAAGATCGAGCCCAAAGCGATCGGCGTCGGACAATACCAGCATGACGTCAGCCAGAAGCGGCTGGATGAATCTCTTGGCGGCGTCGTGGAGTCGGCGGTTAACCATGTCGGGGTCGACGTCAATACCGCCTCCGCTTCGTTATTGTCTTATGTGGCGGGAGTTAATGGCACGATCGCCAAAAATATCGTCAAATACCGCGAAGAGATCGGCCGTTTCTCGAAGCGCTCCCAGCTGCAGAAGGTGCCGCGGCTCGGCGCCAAGTCCTACGAGCAATGCATCGGCTTCCTGCGCATCCCGGACGCGGCGAACCCGCTGGACCGGACGCCGATCCATCCCGAATCGTACGCCGTCGTGGACAAGCTGTTCGGCGAGCTTGGCATCGCTCTCAAAGCAGTGGGCACCGATGAAACGAAGAGCGCGCTTCAGAACGTCGATATAGCCTCTCTAGCCGAGAAGCTGGGCGTCGGCGCCCCGACGCTGCGGGACATCGTAGAGAGCCTTCTGCGGCCCGGTCGCGATCCGCGCGATGAGCTTCCTCCGCCGATCTTCAGTACGAACGTGCTGCAAATCGAGGATTTGACTGCGGGGATGGAGCTCCAGGGTACCGTGCGGAATGTCATCGATTTCGGCGCGTTCGTGGATATCGGGATCAAGAACGACGGGCTCGTCCATATCTCGCAGCTTAGCAACCGGTTCGTTAAGCATCCCATGGATGTCGTTTCGGTCGGAGACACCGTTACGGTCTGGGTATTAAGCGTAGACCTCAAGAAAGGCAGAGTCGGCCTTACGATGCGCAAGCCGGATTAAAGCGCGATCGGCTCCCGATTGTCATGCATTCAATACGTGCTTCAAAACAGTCCGCGCGTTCTTCACGAACGGCTGCGGTCTGTTTTTTTGTTGTTTTTTATTGTTTCGCATGAAATAAAAAATCACCAAGTAACCATAAGTTAGTTAATTGACAAATGTTCGTCGTGCTCCTATACTGTACATTATGAAGTTACAGTTACGTGAGAGAGAAACGAGGAGGAAGATACGATGACTCAATTGATCGATTCCAAAGTAAACGTTCAGCCATCCCTTAACGCGGGCAAAGAAGCTCCGTTTTTCCAAGTGCTCGAAGAACGCCGTTCCGTTCGCAAATACGACAGCAGCGTTCGCATCTCCGAAGAGGAGATTCTCGAGATGCTGGAGATCGCCTCCAAAGCCCCGTCTTCCGCGAACATGCAGCCTTGGCGCTTCATGGTCGTCACGGATGAAGAGCTGAAGCGGAAGCTCGTGCCGATCGCGTTCAACCAAAGCCAGGTGGCGGAAGCCTCCGCGGTCGTCATCGTAATGGCGGATCTGCAAATGTATACGCTGGCTGACGAAATCTACAGCTCGGCCGTAAGCGCCGGCTACATGACCGAAGAAGTGAAGGCCAACATGGTCGCGAACTACTCCAACATGTACGCCTCGCTTCCTGAAGACCGACTGCGCGAGCTGGTGGCGTTCGACACGGGCTTGATTGCGATGCAGCTGATGCTGACGGCGCGCGCCAAGGGCTACGACACCGTCCCGATGGGCGGCTACAACCGCGATCAAGCGAAAGAACTGCTCGGCATCTCCGATCGTTATTTGCCTACGCTGATGCTTCCGATCGGCAAGGCTGCCGTTCCAGGACATCCTACGACTCGTCTGCCAATCGATCGGATCGTTTCGTTTAACGGCAAAATGGACTAACCGGCTTCCTGCTTTTTCATCAAAATATATTCATCAAAACAAACCCGGCCGCCCTGATGAGGGAGCCGGGTTTGTTGCCTTACGCACGCATATGGATGGTTCGAAGAAGTTATTGAATAACCGTACCGGTTTCGTGTTCCTTATGTCCTTGCTTCGTGCGGTAGAAATACCAGCAATCGTTAAGCAGCTTGATCTGCCTGCGGTCCTTCTGTTGAAATGCGCGCATCAGTTGGTTGCACAGCCACTGCGGCATACGCATCGTCCTCCTCCCGGTCTCGCCTGTTGTACTATTACCTTATGGCAATAGGCGAATATCCGTGCAGGTCCAACAGAATCCGGGAGGCGATCAGCCGAGCCGTTCTTCTTCGTATTCCTCGTACCATTGCTCGAGCTGAGCCTGCAGGGCGCGAATTTCGGTCAGCAGGGAAATAAGGGGATAAGACTTCTCCTGTACGCCCGCGAAGTCTTGCTCGAGCGAATTCAAATAATCCAGACCCGATACGATCGGGATGGACGAATCGTGCAGGTCCAGATTGTCGCATTCCGCTACCGCGTAAGGCAGGACGGGCACTTGATCGGCGGTCAGCTTGTCTATTTCCTTGTGCAGGCGCAGATTCAGCGCGCTTAATTGGTAAGCGTGCGATGCCGGCATCTCCACGAAGCTGATGATTCCTTCTTGTTTCAGTAATACATATCTCATGATAGCCATAAATTGGGTGAACTCCTCTCGGTCTTATGCCGCTCTCGCATTCATTCCTACTTGACAGTGTAGCCTATAGGCGCGTTAAAATTCAAGTAGCCAAGGAGGGTGAAGGATGGATAACGATACGCTGCAGCGCTGGGTGGAACGCGTCTCCCTAGAAAGCTTCGGAAGGCCGTTCCGCCACGTCGCTTCGTTCAACGGCAGGCTTAAGGCGACCGGAGGGCGTTATTTTACGCAGAGCCACAATATCGAGATCAGTCCGCATCAGCTTGCCGCCTACGGGGCGGAGGAGACGGAGAAGATCATCAAGCACGAGCTATGCCATTATCATCTGCATATTATGAAGCGGGGATACCGGCACCGCGATGCGGATTTCAAGACGCTGCTGGCGCATGTCGGCGGATCAAGGTACTGCCAGTCGTTGCCGGAGAGGAAACAGAGGGCCGTTGCCGCGTTCCGGTACAAGCTTGTTTGCGGGGGCTGCGGCATGGAATATTTGCGCAAAAGAAAGCTGGATCCCGCTCGATATGCCTGCGGAAAATGCCGAGGTAAATTAAAGATGATAGCGCTTGACAAGTCCAATACGCCATGATAAATTATTACTTGTCACTTCGAATTTTTGATGTTCCCTGATAGCTCAGTCGGTAGAGCACTCGACTGTTAATCGAGTTGTCACAGGTTCGAGTCCTGTTCGGGGAGCCAGTTCATGGAGAAGTACCCAAGTGGCTCAAGGGGACCCTCTGCTAAGGGGTTAGACTGCGTAAGTGGTGCGAGGGTTCGAATCCCTCCTTCTCCGCCACCATATTTACCGAAGGACTCATCGATTGCGAACGAGAGGCCGAAGCTTGATCGGTCTTTTTTCTTTGCTTGATGACGCCGCCAATGATGCGGTGAGAAAAAAGTGCTTGCGTAGTGGTGGGCAAGGTGGTATAATACATCTTGTCGCCAAAAAGCGATTGATGCAGTTGCAAGTCATGCGGCCCGTTGGTCAAGGGGTTAAGACACCTCCCTTTCACGGAGGTAACAGGGGTTCGAATCCCCTACGGGTCACCAAATCCTCTTTCGAAGCAGCTCTTGTGTGGAGTCGTTTCCGTTCATGAGAGCCATTAGCTCAGTTGGTAGAGCACCTGACTTTTAATCAGGGTGTCGAAGGTTCGAGTCCTTCATGGCTCACCAGTTTTCTTCATCCCTCGAAGATGCTGGCATGCAGGGGTCGTTAATGCGTTTTATATGTGCGGTAGTGGTGGAATGGCAGACACGCTATCTTGAGGGGGTAGTGGGCGTATGCCCGTGGAGGTTCGAGTCCTCTCTACCGCACCATAACTTACAAGTTCAATTCCTTGCGGATCGCAGGGAATTTTTTGCGTTGAAACGTCCGGCATGTTTACCCCGTAGAAGAAGGAAACAATCACAACATTCGACATTTTTGTTAGAACGAAAGAGGTCTTTGCGACTAAGGCAACGAATACATTATCTCTGAAGAGGGGGTGTCCTAAGATGGACTGGTGGTTGATCTGGCTGATCGCTGCGGGTGTGCTCATCGTCGTCGAAATGCTGACGTTAACGTTTTATCTGTTATGGCTGGGAATCGGAGCGCTTGCCGCCGCACTGGTGGATGTAATCGCGCCCGACGCCTTGCTGCTGCAGGTTATCGTCGGCGCGGTCGTCGCTCTGATCTTGACCGTATTCACGAAACCGCTCACTCGCCGCATGCATAGCGGCAAAGGGTTTAAGGATGCGGTAGATGACCTGGTGGGCATGCAAGGAACCGTCGTGGAGGAAATTCGTCCCGATACGCCCGGCATCGTCAAGGTGGGAAGCGAGACTTGGAGCGCCACATCCGAGGAGAGCATCGGCAAAGGCGAGACCGTGTTGGTAGTAAGCAGGGGAAGCGCGTTCCTGCAAGTAAATAAATGGGGAGGGTAATACAAGAATGACATTAATCGTAACGATCATCGTCGTTGTACTGGCAGTCGTCTTTATCGCATTATCCGTTAAAATTATACCGCAGCAAAGAATCGGAGTCGTGGAGCGGCTCGGCAAATTCAGCAGATTGCTGACGCCGGGCATCAATATCCTCATTCCGATCATCGATCACGTCCGCACGTACCACGATCTTCGCATCCAACAAGCGAACGTGCCGCCCCAAACGGTTATCACGAAGGATAACGTTCAGGTGAAAATCGATACGATCATCTTCTACCAAGTAACGGGACCCGAGCAAGCCACTTACGGCATCTCCGATTACGTATATGGCGTGCGCAACATCAGCACGGCGACAATGCGTCAGATCATCGGCAAGATGGAACTCGACGAGACGTTGTCCGGCAGGGAAAAAATATCGACGGATATTCGGATCGCGCTAGACGAAGCGACGGAGAAGTGGGGCGTTCGGATCGAACGCGTGGAGGTTATCGACATTCAGCCTCCGACCGATATTCAGGACGCGATGGACAAACAAATGAAGGCGGAGCGCAGCAAACGCGCCATGGTCTTGGAAGCGGAAGCCGCGAAGCAGGACATGATCCTGCGCGCCGAGGGCGACAAGCAAAGTAAGATTCTGAAGGCGGAGGGCGAGAAGGAAGCCCGTATCCGCCAAGCGGAAGGCCAGCGTCAAGCGCAGGAGCTGGAAGCGCTTGGCGAGGCGAAGGCGATTTATTCCATCGCCGAGGCGGAGAAGAGCCGGATCGAGATGCTGCGCGCAGCCGGCTTGGACGAACAAGTGCTAACGTACCGCTCGCTCGAGGCGCTTGGTGAGATCGCCAAAGGTCCCGCCAACAAGGTGTTTATCCCGACGAGAGCGGTGGAGACGCTTGGCAGCATCGGCGCCATCGGCGAGATGCTTAAGGAAAACAAAAAATAATAGTGCCATCGCTTCGATTGAAGTGGCCGACCCGTATGCCGGAGCTAGACTTCCGCGTGCCGGTCGGTTTTTTTTGCGCATCGATACGTCTTAAGGCCTTAAGCACTACCAATCCTTAATAAACCTTAAAAAAGTGTGACCAAATCGAGATTGAACCGTAATAGTTCCTATGACTATCAGGACATGAGGGGAGAAGGGCGAATGAATTTCATGAATCAAGAACCGGGCGGCGCGGCTCAGCCGAATCCGAACCGCAAGCCGCCGGAGATGAAGCCGGGGACGGTGAGGAACATCATCATCGGAATCGCGGCGGTCATCGTATTGTTCTACATCGGATCGACATCGTTCTACACGGTACAGGAGCAGGAGCGGGCCGCGGTGCTTACGTTCGGCAAGTATACGCACGAGACGGGTTCCGGCCTGCACTTCAAATGGCCGAGTCCGATCCAAGAGGTACGCATCGTACCCGCGGAGCTGACGCAGCGCATTACGATCGGTTATCGCGAAAACGGCAATACGGTCACGCCGGTCGACGACGAAGCGATGATGATTACAGGGGACGAAAACATCGTTTCCGCGGACGCGGTCGTGACATGGAAGATCAGCAATATCCGCAATTATTTGCATAATATCAGCGACCCCGAGCAATTCCTGCGCAACTCGGCAAGCGCATCCATCCGTTCGGTCATCGGCTCTCAGAAGCTGGATTACGCGATTACGGACGGCAAGACGGCGATCCAGGATCTGGTCCGCGAGAAGCTGGTCGACCTGCAAGCCAAATACGAGACGGGCATTCAGATCATCGACCTGAAGTTCCAGGATATCGAGCCGCCGGGCGGCGAGGTCGAAGAGGCGTTCAGAGCCGTAACGAACGCGAGAGAAGAAAAGAATACGAAAATCAACAACGCGATGAAATACGAGAACGAAACGATCCCGAAAGCGCGGGGCAACGCTCAAGCGCTGCTGGAGCAGGCGGAGGCGGAGAAAAAGTCTCGTATCCTGAACGCGGAAGGCGACGTGGCGAAGTTTAACGCGATCTATAGCGAATACGTCGGCAACCCGAGCGTTACCCAGAACCGACTTATTCTGGAGACGTTAGAGAAGATCTTGCCGAATGCCCAAATCTTTATTACGAACGGCGACGGAGAAACCGTCAATTATTTGCCGCTTAACGAGCTGCTGCGCAAGGAGGGCACGGAAGATGAAAACTAAACATTGGACGATAATAGCATCCGCGGTCTTATTGTTGATCCTGGCGGCGGGCTCCATGTTCATCGTCAGGGAAGGCGAATACAAGGTCGTGCTCCGATTCGGCGAAGCGATCCGCACGGAGACGACTCCGGGTCTCAACTTCAAGCTTCCGTTTATCGAGAATACCTCGTCGCTCCCCAAATACCAGATGACGTTCGAGAGCAATCCAGGCCAAATTCTAACGAAGGACAAGAAGCCGATTATCGTCGACAATTATACGATTTGGCGCATCGTGGATCCGGAAAAGTTCATCAAGACGGTCCACAACGTAAGCGGAGGCACGCAGCGGATCGACGAAGCCGTCTACAACTCCGTTAGGCGCAAGCTATCCGAGGTCGAATACGACGGGATCATAAGCGAGAATACGGCGCGAGGAAATATCAACGACGAAATTACGAAGGAAGTCGTTTCGGCGCTCCAGCGCGACGATTACGGCATCGAGATCGTGGACGTCCGCATCAAGCGTACCGATCTGCCCGAAGGAAACAAGCAAAGCGTATACAACCGGATGATCTCCGACCGTCAGTCGATCGCGGCCAGATATTTGTCCGAGGGCGACGAGGAGTCGCGCAAAATGACGTCGAAGGCGGACCGGACCGCGAGCGAGCTGATGTCGCAGGCGCAGGCGGATGCCAAGAAGATCGTGGCGGAAGGCGAGAAGGAAGCCGCGGTCATTTATAACCAGGCTTACGGCAAGGACCCGCAATTCTATAATCTGTACAGAACGCTCGAAAGCTACATCGTGACGATGAAGAACGAGCCGGTCATCATGATGCCGATCGACTCGCCTTACGCGAAGATTCTATTGGGACAGCAGCCGTAATTCTAGCATAAAATACGCAAGTCCCCATAGTTTATCGTACAGTCCGTCATAGAATCCCCTCATATCCTAGGATAGAGGTGAATCTATTGTCTACGAGACGATATGCAAGCAGCAGAATACGAGGCAAGCTTAAAGTATGCCGTTATCTGGAGGATAACGGAGCCACTCGCCGGTACGTGCCCGATACGGTATCCTTCGGACTCGCCAACATGCGGAGGATGGCGGAAAGACACGGCTCGCTGTATATAAAGCCGGACGTCGGATCGCTTGGCATCGGCATTCGGAAGCTCAAGAAAACGTCGTCGGGATATACGCTCAAGGAGACGGCGAGCCGATCGCAGACGACAAGGAAGTTCGATACGGTTGAAGGCGCTTTTCGGCATATCTCCTCCAGGAAATCGGATAAACTGATTGTTCAGCAGGGGATCTCGCTTGATAAGGTGAACGGCAAGCCGTACGATATTCGCGTGATGGTGCAGCGCAAGCCCGGAGGGGCTTGGAATTGTACCGGCATTATCGTCAAGGTGGGAGGCGTGGGCCGAATCGTCACGAATTATTATCAGGGCGGCTCCGTCCTGACACTTCGCAAGCTGCATGATCGCCTAGGTTTGGATGCTCAAGAAGGCGCTTCGCGAGAAGGTCAGCTCCGCTCCGCGGCGATTAGCATTGCGAAGACGCTAAGCGCGCGGAAATCGGGGATGAGGGAGATGGGAATCGACTTCGCCCGAGATCGGAATAGCCGGCTCTGGGTACTGGAAGTTAATTCTAATCACCCGCAGTTCCATCCGGTCAAGGCGCTCGATCGCAAGGCTTACGATCGAATGAAGGAATACGCGGCATCTTACGGCAGGTATGATGCAAGATAGAACATGGAGCGAAACCGCAGGCCGGAGCCTGCGGTTTTCTTGCGGAAAAAAAGGCTTGCTAAAACTAATACCATTAGTTTATTATAAAACTAACGATATTAGTTTACGAGGAGATGGATGCGATGAGAATGACAAAAGGAAATAAATTCGCTCAGCTTACTTATTTGCCTAACGTATTTCCGGTCAATTGCTACTTGGTCGAAGAGGAAGACGGCTTGACGCTAGTGGACGCGGCTTTGCCCAATAACGCGAAAGCCATCTTGAAAGCCGCGAAGGAGCTGGGCAAGCCGATTACGCGCATCCTCCTGACGCATGGGCATAATGATCACGTGGGTGCGCTAGACGCCATTAAAGCGCAGAATCCTGGCATTCAGGTTTATATTTCGGCTAGAGACGCATTGCTACTCGCCGGAGACGTTACGTTAACGGCGGAGGAACAAGGAATGCCGATCCGTGGAAGCGTGCCGAAGACGATAAAGACGAAGCCGGATGTGCTTCTAAAGGACGGAGATCGCGTCGGCTCGCTCCTTGCGATCGGTGCCGCGGGACATACGCCGGGGTCTATGGCCTTCTTCGACGAGAGAACGGGCTTGCTGCTGGCGGGCGATGCCTTCCATACGAAAGGCGGAGTTTCGGTAACGAGCCATATGAAATGGAGCTTCCCCTTCCCGGCGCTTGCGACATGGAACCCGGAAGCCAGCCTGCGTTCGGCGAAGCGGCTTGCCGGATTGAAACCGGCTATCTTGGCGACGGGGCACGGCAATCTGGTCGCGCAACCGGCTCGCGAGATGGAAGGGGCCATAAAGGCCGCGCAGCATGCTTGGGATAAAAACAAAAGCAAGCGGGGTGCCTGATATGTCGCCGAGAAGAGGACTCGACTTGGATACGATCGTAAGCACGGCGGCCGCTATAGCCGACAATCGAGGAACCGAGGAAGTAACGCTCGCTTCGGTAGCGGGAGAGCTGGGCGTCAGGTCGCCTTCGTTATACAATCACGTGAACGGGCTGCCCGAGCTGAAGGAATTGCTGACGACGCTCGGCTTGAGACGGCTGAACGAAAGACTGGAGAAGACGGGCGAAGGTTTGGGAAGCGAAGAAGCCTTGATGGCGGTCGCCGACGCCTATTTGGCTTTCGCGGCGGAGCATCCTGGTTTGTATGAATTAACTTTGAAATCGCCCGGCGGCGAAGAACCGGATACGCGAGGGACGAAGGCGGAGCAGCGCGAGCTCGCCTCCCATATCGTGAATAAATTGCTGTCATTGATGGGATCGCTCGGACTTGGGGAGGAAGAAGGCATCCATGCCGTGCGAGGATTCCGCAGCCTCCTGCACGGCTTTGCAAGCATCGGGCAGAAGGGCGGCTTCGGGATGCCGATCGAGTTGATGGCCAGCATCCAATTCGTTATGCGGAGTTATATTCGGGGTTTAATAGCTGCAGTGAACGAGCGCGGCGGCGCCGATTAACCCGGCATCCTGCTGCAGTTTGGCGGGAACGATTAACGTTTCTCTGCCGCTCGGGTTCAGGGCATGCGCCGCAACGTATTGACGTACGGCTTGGAACAGCGGATCGCCGACCTGCGACACGCCTCCGCCGATGACGATCTTGGAAGGGTCGAGCAGGTTGATCAACGAGACGCAGCCCATGCCGATGTAGGTATATACCCGTTCGATCAGCGGAGCGATCTGCGGATCGCCTTGCGCGGCAAGATCAAAGGCTTCCTTGGACGTGACTTCGCGGCCAAGAAGCTCGCTGGACTGTCTGGCAATCGCCGTCCCCGACGCAAGCAGCTCCCAGAAGCCGGATGCCTCATCTCTCTTGATCGGCCCTTGCGGATGGACGATCATAAAGCCTGCGTCGCCTGCGTTTCCCGTGGAGCCGGTAATCAGCTTGCCGTGCAAATAGATCCCGGCGCCGATGCCGGTGCTGATCGTAATAAAGACGAAATGCTCCGAATCCCGCGCGGCGCCAACCCACTTCTCGGCGAGCGTGGCCGCGGTCGCGTCGTTCTCCATGCTGATCGGAAGCGGGAGCAGCTCGCCTAGCCGCTCCACGACCGGGTAGTCCCACCAGCTCTTCAGATTAGGCGGGCAGGTGAGGCGTCCCGTCTTGGTATTAAGCGGTCCCGGAGCGCCGACGCCGATGCCCTTAAGCTCTTGCAATGCCACGCCCTGCTCGTCGGCAAGCGTCTTTACGACCTCCGCGACTTGACCCAGCATGTCTCCCGGAGTCAGCGAGAGATCCGTCTTCAGCGAGCTCTTGGCCATCACTTCGCCTCGCTCGTCGATGAGGCCGATGGCGATTTTTGTCCCCCCGATATCAATTCCTACTGCTAAATTGCCCATGTACGTGTCCTCCAATAATGTGGTTAAGAGCCTATTTCCTATCAGTCTATCATATCGCTTGCGGAGGGGAAATCCGTTGCGCCATTTTGTGAGGATCCCCATTCAAAGTTCCGCTGTACAAAAAAAAATTTGTGTAGTAAGATTCGATCGAACGAGTCGCTACAAGAGAGGATTCCCTGCACTGCGCAGAGGATTCTCCGTCCGTTCCGACGACATCCAAGAGAAGAAGGTATCGATCAAGCATGGCGCGGATTCCCAAACAAGATTATTACATGATCAAGCTCGGCATGCCGATGACGGCGAGGGTATGGCACAATTTCCGAATCGACGGAGGCGCGACCCTGCTCTTCAGCATGTTCAATGTCGTGATGAACCAGTTCTACATCGCCTTCGCCCTGCAGCAAGGAGCCGACAAGCTGCAAGTCGGGCTGCTAGCGGCCGCTCCGGCCGTCGGTCTGATCTTCTCGCCGTTATGGGCGATCTGGATCGAGAAGTCAGGCAATCCAAAGCCGTTTGTCGTGCTGCCCAACGCGATCGGGAGGCTGCTGCTCTTATTGCCAGCCTTCATTCCTGATCCCAACGTGTACGTGGCTGCGGCCATCCTCTTCCAACTGTTGATGGGGATTCAGGCTCCGGCCTACGCGGCGCTCGTATCCAGAATGTATCCGCCCGAGACGAGAGGCAGACTGATGGGCTACGTGCGCGTGGCAATGGGCGTCGTCATGATACCGTTAGCGTATCTTGTCGGCAACTGGGCGGAAGCCTTCGGGCCGACTGGGCCGCTTATTGCAGGCTCGTTGATGGGCGTAACGTCGATCTTGATTTTTAATACATTAAAAGTGTCGAAGAAAAAAGAAGGACAAGCGAAGGATGCCGCGTCGGAAAATTACGGCACAGGTGCCGCGACGGAGCCGGAATCGCAGCGGAAGCAGGCTAGCTTCGATATGAAGCAGCAATGGAAGCTCGTGAAGGAAAATAAAGCGCTGGGTGTTTTTTTGCTGGCGACGACGTTCGCGGGCTTTGGCAACATGTTCGCCAGTCCGCTCTACCAGATTATTCAGGTTAACGTGCTGGAGCTGTCGAATGTCCAGATCGGGTACGCCAGGGTCGCATATTTTACGGCGTTGCTGCTGACTTTCTGGATTGCCGGGATGATGATTGACCGCTTTCCGATCCAATATACGCTTATGGTCGGCATCGGCGCTTATGCGGTCGTGCCCATGTTGTACGGCGTTTGGGGGAACTACCCGGCCGTGCTCGTCGGAAACGCCATACAGGGAATCGGCGAAGCTATATGGGATATCGGCATCTTGGCATTCGTGTTTCGTCTGGTGCCTGGCCGCGAAGCGATGGTATTCGGCATTCATCTCATGTTGTTCGGCGTGCGGGGAACGCTTGGGCCCCTCTTGGGAACAACGCTTACGACGAGCGTTTCCATGAGCGCACTGCTTATCGCGGCGTCCCTGTGCGGATGGATTGGAACGTTTTTGTTTATTTGGGGTAATCGAGGCAAGGAACGCCAGCTGCAAGCGTAACGATAGAACATACGCGAAGCCAGCTTCCATACGAAAAAAGACGATGCGAGAGAGGGTTCTCTTGCTTCGTCTTTTTTATTTGGCAATTTGGCAACATGCTCAGGCACGAGAGGATCAGTACAGCGAAATCGTGAGCGTATCGCGCTCGTACAAGGAGTGAAGCGTCGCCTCGCTGCCGACGATCTCGACGCTGATGAGCGAGCTGATGCATTTTTTCAAAGCGTTTTTTCCTGTTTCCAGCTTGCGGTGCAGGATCGTGGACAGCTTCTCCAACGCTTGCTTATTCGTATCGGTTAAATAGACGGGAATTGTTTTATTCTGAAACATGAACACGGTTTTCATAATGGGGCAGCCTCCATCCTATGAAGGATTAAATTAGCCGATTGGCTTATCGTTTCTCCTAGTGTAAGCGATAATTCTTAAATGTTTATTAAAAAAAAGTGATAAATTGGTTACAATCTTCTCATAATTCCCCGAAAGTCAAGCACCAATTTGTAATCAGTATAACGTAATCATTACAGATTGCAAGAGAAAAGTCGCAACGGGGTGCATAAAAGGGGCTTCCGATGACATATTAAAAAGGTTGTGGAAAGGCGGCGATAGCAAAATCACATAAGAATAAACTAATAAGACAACTGTTTTTCAGTTCATAGGATGTATATAATGATAGAGGTTGTACGAGTATATGGTGAAGTCATAACAAATCTATATAATAAGGAGTGCAGTATGATGAAACGTATGGGCATTGGCCTGCAGATGTATACGCTGCGCGACGTAACGGCCGTTGATTTCGAAGGAACGCTGCGCAAAGTAGCCGCGATGGGGTACGAGGGCGTCGAATTCGCCGGTTACGGAGATATTGAAGCCGAACAAATGAGCAAGCTTCTGAAGGAGCTTAACCTGACGGCGATCGGAAGCCACATCGGGTTGCATCTGCTGGAGTCTAATTTGGAGAATGAAATCGCTTACCTTAAAGCGATCGGAGCCAAATACGCCATCTGTCCGTGGCTTCCAATGGAATCGCGCGATACGGAAGCTTGGAGAGGCCATTTGGTCAAATTCGAGCAATTCGGCAAACGATTCCGCGAGGAAGGCATCGCGTTCGCTTACCATAACCACGAGTTCGAATTCGAGGTGGAGATCGACGGCGAGATCGTGTTCGACGCGCTGTACGATCGGATCGCTCCCGAGCATCTGCAAGTAGAGATGGATATCGGCTGGGTACAATACGCCGGCAAAGATCCGCTTGCCTACATTAAAAAATATACGGACCGTCTGCCTCTCCTTCATCTTAAGGACTTCCGCGCCGGCGAGAAGGGCCAAGGCATCGATACGGTCGAGCTTGGCCGCGGCGACCTGCCATTGTTGCCGATTATCGGCGCCGCATCGGAAGCTAACGTCGAATGGCTGATCGTCGAGCAGGATACTTGCGCCAATCCGCCGCTGGAATCCGTAGCGGAAAGCATCGAGTGGCTGAAGAGCAATTATTTGAACCAGTTCTAATATCCGTTAGGTATTGGTTTAATATATCTGAAACTTTCATGGAAAGAAGGGGAAATCTATGTCTAAAGTACGTGTAGCCGTTATCGGCTGCGGATCCATCTCGAAATACCGTCATATTCCCGAATACGCGGCTCATCCCGACGTGGAGCTTGTTGCCTTCGTCGATCCCATTATCGAACGCGCGGAAGGCTATGCGGCTCAGCATGGCGGCAAAGCGTTCTCCGACTACGAGACGATGCTTGCCGAAATCAAACCGGACGCGGTAAGCGTATGTACGCCTAACGCGCTGCATGCGCCGATGACGATCGCTGCGGCGAAAGCAGGCGCTCACGTTCTCGTCGAGAAGCCGATGGCCGTAACGGACGAAGAAGCGGAAGCGATGATCGAAGCGGCCAAGACGAACGGCGTCAACCTGATGGTCGGGCATAACCAGCGCTTTATGCCTCCGCACGTGAAAGCCAAACAAATTCTGGACTCCGGAGTGCTGGGCAAAGTGCTGACATTCCGTACGTCGTTCGGCCACCCTGGTCCTGACGGCTGGAGCATCGACGGCGCGGAGAGCTGGTTCTTCCGCAAGGAAGAAGCGATCATGGGCGCAATGGGCGACCTCGGCGTTCACAAGTCCGACCTGATCCGTTGGATGCTTAGCGACGAAGTGGCGGAAATCGCCGCTCTTGTGGGCACGCTGGACAAAAAGGGCACGCAAGTCGACGACAACGCTTCCTGCGTGCTTCGTATGGAAAGCGGCGTAATCGGCACGCTTGTTGCTAGCTGGACGTACTACAGAGGCGAAGACAACAGCACGATCCTGTGGTGCGAAAACGGCGTTATGAAGATCGGCACGCATCCGGACGACCAAGTCATCGTGGAGCTGCGCAACGGTTCCGTCGAGAAGCACAAGGTCGGCGCTATTTCCACGAACGACAAACAAGAAACGAGCGGCGTCGTCGACGCGTTCCTGACAAGCATTCTGACGAAATCGACTCCTGCCGTATCCGGCGAAGACGGACGCAAATCGCTTAAAGTGATTCTGTGCGCGTTCGAATCGCAAGAAACGGGACGTTTCATTAAAGTGAACAACTAATAAATACAAGTGTCCGAAGAAGACCTTCGCAGCCTGTTAAAGGCTTGGCGGAGGTCTTCTTTTTGTGCGCGGAAGGCGTACTTTCAAAAAAGTTGCAGTCTCTATCAGCCAATGAGTAGATTCTAATAATGCAGGCACGGCGCAGGGTTGAGCCTGTTTTTTAATCAACTGGAATTTTTTGCGGCATGTATGGCCCATGACCCCGTGCTAAGATAGGTGACGTCGGAAGATTGTCCGAGAAATTCAAAACGAGTTTAGGAGGAATTGATGTATGAACAAGCAACCGATTCGCATTGGGGTAGCAAGCTTGCTAGCCGCAACGTTGATAGGAACGGGGATCGCCGCTCCGAAAGCGGACGCGGCATTCGGCAGCGATACCAACTTTAAACTGCAAGCAAACATGATCAGCTATTCGCTGATTAACGATATCGCTTCCAAATACGGCATCGATCTTAGCAAATTCAACATTTCGTTTAACGGCATCGTGATTACTTGGCCTGGCAGCGGTACGAAGCCTGTGCCGACAACGGCTCCTACTACGGCGCCTACGGCAAAGCCGACAACGGCTCCAACGGCAACACCCGTACCGACGGCAAAGCCGACAACGGCTCCTACCGCAGCGCCAACCGCTACTCCCAAGCCGACAGTAGCGCCTACGGCGAAACCAACAGCGCAGCCTACCGCGACTCCGGCTCCGACATCGGGTACCGAGATGGGACAATTCCAATCGCAGGTCGTCACGCTGGTCAATCAGGAACGAGCTAAGGTTGGTCTTAAAGCACTGCAAGTCGACGCGCTTCTGAACAAGGTAGCGACCGAGAAAGCAAGAGACATGGACGTAAACAACTACTTCAGCCATACTTCTCCAACGTACGGTTCGCCGTTCGACATGATGCGCGCCTTTGGCGTCAAATACAGCTACGCTGGCGAAAACATCGCCTCCGGCCAACCTACTCCCGCACGCGTCATGCAGGATTGGATGAACAGCCCGGGACACAAAGCAAACATCCTGAACGTTAACTTCACGAAGATCGGCGTCGGATACGTGAACGGCGAGTGGGTACAGATGTTTACTGGCTAGTATAACCATTACGAATAAATCAAGATTGTCGGCATGACGGGATCGTCTAAGAGCTACCATGCGATCCCGTCGCCGAAAATCCGCCAATTCAGGAGGTACAACGGTTTGAAAAAATGGATGTTGACTACCGCTGCCGCCGCGTGCGCGGCCGCATTATTCGCAGGAAGCGCGCAAGCAGCCGAACAAACACATAAGATCGAGACCAATGATACATTCTGGGATATTTCGCTTAAGTATAAAGTGCCTCTCAAGAAGCTGATGGACGTAAACAGCACGCTGGAAGCCAACAATCTTCAAGTCGGTGCCGAGGTTATCATACCGGGTAACGGAACTCCATCCGCGAAAGCGGCGGAAAGTAAGCCCGCGGCTTCGGCCAAAGCCCCTGCGGCGATGACGGTAACCGCTCCCGGCGGAACGACGCATGCTTACAAAAAAGAGATAACCGCTAAAGCTACGGCCTATACGGCTGCGGCATCCGAGAACGGCAAGTGGGGAGCGGTGGATTACTTCGGCAACAAGCTGAAGGTGGGCACGATTGCCGTAGACCCTAAGATGATTCCGCTTGGCACCAAGCTGTACGTGACCGGTTATAACTATTCCGGATTGCCGGAGGGCGGCATGCTGGCCACCGCTACGGACATGGGGGGCTCGATTAAGGGCAACAGAATCGATATCTTCGTTCCGGGAACGACCCAGCAAGCCCAAAAGTTCGGATTCCAAGACGTGAAGGTCTACATTCTCCATTAAAGCTATAAGCAAAAGCAAAACAATAGCAAAAACAGAGGCGCTCCGGTCGATCGGAGCGCCTTTGTGTTTGCCAACGATAGCGGATCGAGCCTTAGCGATAGGCGCGTTTCCCCAGAAGCTCGGGCAGCGTCACCATGTCGTAGCCTTTACCTTGCAGCTGTTCGATCAGCACGGGCAATGCGTCGATCGTGCCCGCCAAGCTTTGTCCTTCTCCGCCGCCGGCATGCTGCAGCACGATGGAGCCGGGCTGCAGCGTCTTGCGAATGTTGGCCAAAACCTTCGAGCTTGAAGGGTTTTTGCGCCAATCCTCCGAGTCGACATCCCAGTTGACGATGGTGAAGCCCATCCCTTTGCCCCAGCGAACCTGTTGGGGAAGAAGCTCGCCGTACGGGGGACGAATCAATAAGGGAGAGATGCCGGCTATTCGCCTGATCACTTCGTCCGTCTGCCAAATTTGGGACTGGAATTTGTTAATGGACAGCTTGGAAAACACGGGATGATTATAGGAGTGATTGCCGACGATATGGCCCTCGCTCACAATCCGGCGAAGCAGGTCGGGATGCTTGGCCGCTCGTTCTCCCACGACAAAAAAGGTTGCGCAAACGCGGTATCTTGCTAAAACGTCCAAAATTTGCGGCGTAAATCTCGGATCGGGCGCATCGTCGAACGTTAACGCAATCTGCTTGCGGTTGCGGGGGCCGTTTACGAGAAATGAGCTAGGATATTGCCGATGCAGCGTAACCCATGACATGTCGACCTTCTGGGCGGGAGGACGTCTTCTCTGGCGTTTCCTCTGTTTGTTCGGTTGCCTCTTGGGACTGGTTTGTTTGATCGACGTTTGCTGCCGATGCTTCTGTGGCTCCACCGATGCCTCTTCCGATGCTGAAGCTTCCGCGCCGGCTAGCTGCGGAACAGAGCAGAGCAAAAGTGCCGAAAGGATCGCGAGCGCTGCCTTGTTGATAATGGCTTGGCGAATATTCATAAGCTCATTCATCCGTTCTTTATTTATAGTTCGACTAGTCCGACTACTGCAAACCATCATTCTTAACTCGTTTTCTTAACTCGTATGGGGTAGTTTCCCCGGTTGGCCGCGGCTATATACCCGTATCCATCATGACGATAATCCGTCGGCTATCCCTTTGAGGGCAATAAAAAAGCACCCTGCAAGGGTGCTTAGGATGATTCGGATATCATTGAACTATTTCATCTTGAATACTTGAATCGTCCGTTGAAGCTGCGTAGCCATGGTCAACATCCGTTCCGTCTCCTGTACAACGGCTTGCACGGATGAAATCTGCTCGTTCATGGAGGCGGATACTTGCTCCGTGCCGGCTGCGGATTGCTGGGTGATCGCCGATATGTTTTGGATCGCTCCGGAAATTTGCTTCGCGCTCTCCAGCATGGCGTCGCTCTCTTGCGAGAAGGCGTAGATTTGGTTCGTTATGAATTCGATGCTTTGTTCGATTTCTTTGAAAATTTGTTCGGATTGACGGATATGCTCCGTCTGAAGATTAACGACATCCTCGTTGATCTTCATGTTGTTGATGGCTAGGCGAATTCCCTCGTCGATGCTCCGCACGAGCGTAAACACTTGCTTGGTCGAAGCCGTGGATTCCTCGGCGAGCTTGCGAACCTCCTGCGCGACGACGGCGAAGCCGCGTCCGTGCTCACCCGCGCGCGCCGCCTCGATCGAAGCGTTAAGCGACAGAAGATTCGTCTGCTCGGCAATATCCGAGATCGTGGTCGTAATGGCCGAGATGCCTTGCGCTTTGCGCGCCAGCTCCTCGATCGTAGCGGATACCTTGGCGGTCGCTTCCACGTTGCGCTGCATGCCCTCCGCCTGAATCTCCAGCGCTTCTCTCCCGCGTCCGACGATCGCGATCGTCTGCTCGGAGCGAATGTTCATTTCTTTGGTGGAGTGAGCGTAAGCCCCGACCTTTTCTTCGATCTCGTTAATGGACGTGCTCATATCCGATACGTCTTCGGATATTTCGTTCGCTCCCGTAGCCAGCTCCCCGGCCGAAGCCGCGACTTGCTCCATGGCGGTCTTGATGCTGTTGTTTTTATCGAAGATTCCGCGGCTCGTATCGGCAACGTGCCGGATGATGTTCGATGTCTCGGTCAATATGTCTCGGAGCTTGTCCACCATGCTGTTGAACGAATGGCCTAGCTCTCCCGCGCCGCTGCTTGTCGAGGTGTCGATCTTTTGCGTGAAGTCGCCCTTGGCTATGCGATAGGCCGCTCCGGAAATGTCGTCGAAGGACTGGGTAATGGCTTTCTCGATGAAGGTTACCGTCGGATAAGCCGCGATCGCGAGCACGAGGGAAACAATCGTAACCGCGAGGACCGGTCCGTCGGCGAGCGCTGTCGTAAGAATCGTAACAATGGCAAATAGCGCTAAATTGAAATACGTCGTAATCAATAACTTATTGCGCACTGAAAGCGAGTAGTACCATTGGATCATTATGTAAGCGCTCCTTTAATTGGAATACCCATATTATAACACCGAGCGCGAAAATGGTCTATAATTGTCGACCCATAAAAGGGGTTCTTCTTATGCGACTTATTGCTTATTTATATAGGACGTTTAGCGCAAAGACGAATTCGGAAAATACTAAAAATCTTTTCGGTGATGAAAATATTGGACAATGTTACCATTAATGACAATTCGATGTTTGAAATCGTCATATGGTGTCGAAGCAGCTGGGGGAGAATGTCGAAAACATAAAGGAGGGCTTTAGATGGAAATGGTATCTCTGGCAAGACAGGTCGACTTCGTATTCAGACAGTTGGAAGGCGAGCTGACGAACGCGGCTGCGGGAACGGTTCAAATCTGCATTCGAAACAATGCGGTAGGTAAATTCGGCATTAAACATCATCCCATCGAAAGCAGAGACGGGAAGATCGAGGGAGGCAACCGAGGACTGACGCAGGAGCAGGTGCAAGCGTTCAGGCAGCTCGCGATCGATGCCTTGAAGCTTAGAAAGGATTGGACGCACGGCGAAATCCTGTACGACTTCTACGCGAAGCCCGGCTCCAATACTTGGTCGGCAAGCGTGCTGTACGAATCCAATTACAATATGGCGGCCTGGAACAGCCACTATGCCGCGCCCCGGCCAAAGAGCAAATTGGGCTAACGGACAACGGACGGCCGCGATTCAGGGCGAATTCGCCCCTGTACGCAGCCGTCCGTTCTATTTAAAAGCCAAAATCGAAATCGGGGTACACGTATGGCGTCTCGGGCGCTTCGATCCTTTCGATGCGGGTCAGCTCGAGCGTGAGGATCTCATTATCCATGTAGTCCGATAATGCTAACGTTCCAACCACGGTAACCCATTCATCCTCCGCGTACTCGGATGCCTTCGGCCATGTCGTCATCAACCCGTAAGGCAGAGCATCCGCCGAGCAGCAGTTCATGGCGAAGCGGCTGACGGCAAAGCGATCGTCCCCCATATCGTCCTCCCGGTAAATAAACCCGCTGATCCGCACTTTTTTGCCGATAAAAGCGTCGCGGTACAGGTCCAGCGCCGTTAACGTTTCGATGAATTGTTTCTCCGGGACATCCACGATGTCTTGCGCGTACAATACTTTGGCCAGCGCCGCATGGTCGACCGTGTACTCGTCGAACGGGAATAAAGCATCTAGCGGATCGGCTACGGCGGCGGCGGGGGAAGCGCCGGGCCCTGCCTGCGCTTGACCGGTTAGCTGTTGCTCCGTACCCGTCCTGGAGACGGCCTCGTTGCCGCTGAAGCTGACTCCCTTCTTGGCCGCTAGCGCGCTGCCTAACGTTCCCGTCGGGACAAGAAATCCAAGAACCAGCGGAAGGAGGAACAAGCCGTAGACAAGAAAGCTTTTGAAACGGGACGGCTTGCGATGATGGCCGCAATCGCATTCGGCGGCTTTCCGTTTGTTTAGCCTTGCTTGCAGCGCGGCGTAAATCTGATAGATCGCGGCGGCATACAGGCCGATCGCGGACAGCTTCACGAGAATTTCCATTTTTGGCGCGATGTATAACGTAATGTCTCCCGTCTGGAACAAATAGACGATCAGCATGGCGAATCCGGCAAGCAGCAGAGCCCGAACGAGATGCGTGGTCATGGTCATAACAATACCTCCGCGATAAGCGCGCCGGCGAGCGTTAATGCCGCGGTCAACGCGATTAGGATGACAACGATTTTAAGCTTGAACGTCGAAAGCAGCATGAGCGTGTTTTTAAAGTCGATCATGGGGCCGAACACTAAGAATGCAAGCAACGGGCCTTGTTCGAAGATGCCGCTGAAGGATGCCGCTATGAAGGCGTCCGAGGTGGAACAGATCGATAAGATATAGGCGAAAGCCATCATGAACGGATAAGCGAGGGCAGGCTCTCCGGCGAATCCTGCAAGCACGTCCCTGCTGACCAAGGTTTGAATAATCGCCGTCAATAGAGCGCCGATCAATAGATATTGACCCATCTCGAAAAATTCGTCGGATGCGTGGGAGAAGGTCGAAGAAGCTCTGGCTCTGAAGCCCTGACGACGAGTCTCTCCGCCGTGATGAGCATGGGCGTGCTCGTGGGCGTGAATATGTGCATGATGCGCGTGGCCGTGATCATGACCGCTTCCGTTTCCGGATGGAGCTTGCTCCGCGTCTGGGCGGAGCGGGCTGCGTTTCATGAACTTCGACAGCAGCAGACCAATCGCGACGGCGATGGCAAAAGCGGCGATCATGCGGGCGTAAGCGATCTCCGGCGTCGTGCGGAACGCCATGAAGGTGGAAGAAAAAACAATGGGATTGACGATCGGCCCGGCAAGCAAATATACGATGCCGATGTAAGCCGGCATGCCTTTGCGAATCAATCGCCTTACGACGGGGATCATGCCGCATTCGCATAGAGGAAACACGATGCCAAGCAGTCCGCCCACCAGTACGCCGGCGACGGGGTTCCGCGGCATGATGCGGCGGATCAGCTCGTCCGTCACGAATACTTGAAGCAAGGCGGAGAACAGCACGCCAAGCAGGATAAACGGGAAAGCTTCAAGCACGATGCTGATAAACAAAATTTTGAACGATTGAAAATGGACGGGGTCCAAGACGGCATTCCATGCGAGCCCGGGAAGCTCCCGGTTCGTCAGGATCAAATACAGCATGATCAGGCAGCCAATCCCCAAAAGGGGCGTGCCGATCCGGAATAGGGCGGTTCGTATTTGCGGCATCGAAGCAACCTCATTTCGGCATTTAATAGTAATGATTACGACAGGAATCAATAACCATACTATAGCTTATGACGGACTAGCTGTCGATAGGACAAACAGCCGGCGATTCCGTTCGCCGGCTGTTCTGCTGGGAATGTTAAACCGCATCTCTCAAAGGGTTAAAGGTTCTTTCTTTCGGCTTTACGCCGAAGCCTGGCCTTCACGATAAAGCCGAAGCCGATGCTTAGAAGCGAAAGCAGGGAGAACAGCAGCACGTACCAGCCGCTATAACTAATCGAGATGGCAGTGGCGCTCATGAACAGGATGGACAAAACGGCAAAAAACATAGACAGCGATTTGGACATTGGGCGACTCTCCTTACGCTTTGAAACATGATTAAAATAATTTGGAGCTTGCAGCATAGTTTCCGGCGACCTGCACATAATAACTTTGCAAGCTTGCAACACACATCCAAGTGCAGAGGACGAAAGGAGAAATACCTAATGGCAGGAAGCAACCAACTTATTGTCCCACAAGCAGCGCAAGCGTTAAATCAATTGAAAATGGAGGCCGCTCAAGAATTGGGCGTTGCCATTCCGGCTGACGGCTATTACGGTAACGTGACAAGCCGCGATGCAGGCTCGCTCGGCGGCTACATCACGAAAAAACTTGTCCAAATTGCCGAGCAGCAATTGTCCGGCGGATCCCGTTAATCGATTTTATACACAAAGCAAGCACCGAAAGACCGGCCCAAGGGAAACCTTGGGCTTTTTGCAGCGCTTGCGCTTGAGACGACGGATTTTAGGAAGGAAGCAAAACAAAGCCCCTCCCCATTGTGCGGGAAAGGGCTGGACTTCGTCAATCGGCGACGTTTGCCAAACCATGTTCACGGGCTCAGTAGGTATCCATCCGCAGACGTTTCATGAGGCGTTCTTCGCTCAGCCAACCGACGTACGAGCCGACGGTTTCGTATTGCTTGTTCATAAGCAGCACGGCCACGAACGGATATTGCTTGCGATGACGGTACCGGACGTCCGACCACCTGACCTCGTATCCCCAAGAATGCTCCTTGACGTCGGCGCACGCAAAGCTGGTAAAGTAGAGGAACGAGCGAATCGCGGGATCGTTTTTGGATTTTTCCACGGCCGGATGGCTGGAGCAGCGAACCTTGTCCAGCCAGGTCAGCGTATTGCCGCGCAAATTCCCTACAAAGAAGGTCCCGTCTTCGCTTTGCTTCACGATATTCCAGATGGACATGGAGATCGTCGGGATCGCGATATACGTATCGGCTGCCCGATGGCCGGCATCCAGCTTGCGGAGACGTTTGACCGTACGTTTGGCCGTAAACGTTCGCCATACGAAGTAGACGGCCAGGAACAAATACATGATCGGGAACAGGACGGCGGGATTTACGAGACCTGTCGCCCACAGTAAAATGGCTATGAGATGCGTGGTGAAAATGATGGGGTCGAAGATGTGTATAATGTTCCACGATATCCACTTTTCATTGAACGGCCTCATCGCCTGGGTGCCGTAGGCATTGAACAGATCCGTAAAAACGTGGAGCACGACGGCCAGCAGCACCCATCCGCCGACATGGAGCCAGGGCAGGCTGCCTCTGTAGAATAGCTGCAGCAGCGCCGTAATGACGGCGGTCCATATCAGGATGGCCGGGATGGAATGCGAGATGCCTCTGTGGTTTCGAATATAGCAGGCGTTCCCCTTAAGCCGGAGCAAATTGTCGAGGTCCGGCGCCTGCGACCCCGCGACCGTGCCAAGCAGCACGGCCATCATGACGGCGGGACTTGCGGCGACGACGGGATCGACGGTGGCGAGTCCGGCAAGCCCGATTCCCATAACGAGATGTGTTCCTGTATCCATTGGTGAGATGCCAACCCCCTAACATGTTTGCGAAGCAAGGTAAGTTCGTATGCCAACGCGTTTGCGTTAGACGAGTATGAGTAGTATCGCCCCAAACGAGGGAACTTTATCAGCAGGACCGAAAGGAGATTGCCGCCAATGTTTATTACTTTTGCCGAATACCGCATAGCGCCCGAACATTTGGAGTCGTACAAAGCGGAATCCGGCCGTTTGCTCAAGGAATCGTCGGGTCGCGTCTCGTTATACGAAGGCTGCGACCAGCCGGGGCTGTTCGTCGAAATTTGGAGCGCGGATCGCGAAGAGGAGGCGGAGGCCATCAAAAAAGAACGCTGCGGCGAGCGTTCTTCTTGGGCCGTATTGACGCCGATGATTCAGGGCGGCGCCGCAAAGCTGCATGTATGGACGTTTAAGCCCGCGTATCCTTCCGCTTGACCGACTTCGCCGCTTATTAGCCGTTCGTAAGCGGCGTGCTGGACGTAACGACCGAGCCTTGGAACGGATATTCGTAATTGATGGGTTCGTTGAACGTAACGTAGTCCAGGTTAAGCATAAGTAGCAGGTAGCGCATGCCCGTAGCGGGATCGCTAATAACAATGTGATCGCGGCCCGCCGCTTCGATGACGCCCTTGAACACCTTCGCGTTCCATTCGGAGTTGTTCTCGTACGTCATGTAGAAGGTGGCGAGCTTGCCCCGGTTCATGCGCAAAATGTTCTCCACGTAGGATTCTTCGACCGCAGGGAGCGTCACGATATTGCCGCCGCTAGGCGTTACGAACGATCCGCTTGGCACGGTGCTCGGCGGCATGGACGCAGCTTGCGTCATGCCGGCGTAAGGCTGGGCGTACATCGCTTGCTGCGGATATCCGCGATATCCGTAGCCATAGGCCTGGTAACCGTAAGGGGCTTGCGCGAAACCCGCGCTTCCGTCAGTCGTGCTGACTTGTTGTTTGTAACCGAATTGACTCATTTCTTGTTGTTCCTCGCTTTCGTGCAATGGAGATCGGCTTCGCCATACAACGGAATGGGCTTTTAGGAATGGATTAGTAGACAGTAGGGCAATCGGATGCCGTCGGGATGTAGAAGCAATGCGCTTTGAAACGACCTGCGTTGTTCTGGTCCCACCACGTGGATGGGCAGCCGCCAGCAGGGCGGAAGAACCATAGTGCGTTAGAGGCGGGGTGCTGGCGCTCGCCGCCGATGACCCGTTTGGCTAGACGGATCTCGCTTTCGCGCGCTTTTTGGTAAAAGTAGCTCTTCTGAATGGCTTCGAACCCGCCCGGGCTCTGGTACACCATATCGGGTATCGACCGGATATTCTTGAAGTCGAGGCAGTTGCCCCGCACCCGATTGACGCCGACGTTGCCGACCATCAGCATGCCGAGCGCGCCTTCCCCTTCGGCCTCGGCTCTCATAAGCCTAGCAAGCATCCTGGTATCTTCTGTATTGGTTTTAATGACAGCCATAGCTTTGAATGATTCACTCCCTTTGTCCTTGGAGTAGGCGTTTCGCTACATGGTTAATGTATGGAAGGATGGGCGGATTGGTGACAAAAATCCGATGGGACCGATTTGCCGGCGCTAAGCGTGTCGAAATGATGAACTGTAATGGCGAACATTGTCACAGTCCTTGTTTTTCGGTATGATTAGAAACGGTTCATCTATAGAAAGACGCTTACGCATAACTCGGGAGGCTAGCACCAGTGCTTAAGGATTTAATCGCATTAACGAAACCGAGGCTGCTCCGGCTCAATATGTTTGCCGCCTTGGGCGGATTCTGGGTAGCTTCCAAGTGGGATATCGATTTCCCGCTTATGATAGGGATGCTGATCGGCTCGACGCTCATCATGGCTTCGGCTACCGTCGTCAATAACTACTGGGACCGCGAGCTGGACCAGAAGATGGAACGCACGCGAAACCGCACGCTTCCGATGGGGAGAATGTCGCCGGCCGGCGTTCTGGCTTACGGCGTCATTCTAGGAGCCGCCGGACTCGCGGTCTTGTTCGCCCTCGACGTTCTCGTGGGTTTGCTGGGACTGCTCGGCTGGTTCGTCTACATAGTCGTCTACACCATGTGGCTCAAGCGCTCCTCCACCTGGAGCACGTCGATCGGAGGCATATCCGGCGCGATGCCGCCGGTCATCGGATATTGCGCCGTAACGGGCGAGGTGGACGCGGGAGCTTGGCTGCTGTTCGCGCTGCTCTTCCTGTGGCAGCCCGCGCACTTCTGGTCGCTGGCCATCCGCCGGGTCGAAGAGTACAGGGAAGCGGGGTTCCCTCTCCTGCCCGTCGTGAAGGGCATCAAGCGGACGAAGCTTCAAATGATTCCATACGTGCTTCTGCTGCTGCCGACGGTCAGCCTGTTGTATGCATACGGTTATGCAGGGATCTATTTCCTTATCGTGTCCGTCGTCCTAAGCGTCGTCTGGCTTGTTCATACGGTCGGAGGCTTGCGCGCGGCGGATACGGAGAAGTGGGCCAAAATCAACTTTCTTATTTCGGTCAATTATTTGATGGTCGTGTTTGTCGCGATGATCGCGAATACCGTGAAGTAACGGCAACGACTGCTGAAAGGAGGACCAATCGTGGCTTTTATGCGCAAGTACGCGTTTCAGATTGCCGTGCTCGCACTATGCGCGGCGATGGGCATTTATCTATTGTATACCTATGTTTGGAAGCCGGAAGCGGAGCTTGGCGTCATTAAGGCGGCGCCGGCGTTCGAGATGAACGACATCGACGGCAATCCGGTATCGCTGGCTTCGACCGCAGGCAAGGTCCGGCTCGTCTATTATTACTTCGCCAATTGCCCGGACGTCTGCCCGCCGACAACGTTCCTGCTTGCAGGGGCGCAGGAGAAGCTGCGGGAGCAAGGCAAGCTGGGAACCGAGGCCGAGCTCATCTCCATTACGTTCGATCCGGAGCGGGATTCGCCGGAGGCGATCCGCAAGTTCGCGGAGCGCACGTCGGCCGAGCCGGGAGACGGCTGGCATTTCCTTCGCGGCGACAGCGACGCTACGATCAAGCTTGCAAGGGATATGGGGATCGATATCATCAAGGATCCGGAATCGGAGACGTTTTCCCATATGAACTATATCGTCCTTATCGACCAACAAGGGCAGATTCGAAAGCGGATTAGCGGCAGCGACGAGGATTTGAGCGCGGATTATATCGTGGAGCAAGTGAACAAGCTTTTGTAGATGCGGTTGGCTGGGATCAAAACTGTTCTTTGCTCCACTTGGAAGCGGGATCTGGCGAGGGGTACGCAATATACTCGCCCAGACCCGCTTTCTCTAATTGTTCGATCAAATAGTCTTCCGGCGTATGCTCCACTCCTGAATAACCGCGGCGCGTATAGATGTGTTCGGCATCGGGGAACACGTCGCTTAACATCCCGCGGATGCGTCGGCCGGAGGAATCATTGTCCGTAAAGACGTAGACCTGCCGGTCCCCGGCATCTCTGCGCAGCTTATCCAGCTGCATCGCGCCCGGCGTCCCGTATGTACAAAGGATTTGGATCCTGTCGTCGACGACGCGCTTCAGCCTGCTTCGGTCGTTTTTGCCCTCTACCACGATGGTTGCGTCCATGTTGATTCCCCCAGCCTTAGAAGATGTTTGTTCCGATAGTGTACCATAAGCGGGGCCTGCCATTACAAGCGCCTTCCTCTACGGCAAAAAGGCCGCCCAAGGCGCAGACGAAAGTCTGCGCGGGGCGGCCCGATGCGTTGTTGCGGAACGCGAAATGCCGTATTACCAGAATCCGGCACATGCGATGATTACGAGCAAGATAAACAATACAAGAACAGTGCCTACGCTGTTGTATCCGAAGTTGTTGCCTACGCCTGTCATTATGGACTCACCCCTCTACGCTAGCGTTAACGTCTGGCGGTCCGCGATGCGAGCCGAAGCCTGTGGACGAATAATCGCCTGACACCATATCCTATGAGCGGAGGAGACGAATGCCTTGTGCGTTTACCCAGTCTTCGAAAAATGGGTGTTCGGCCCGATCGCCTTGAATTTGTAGAACGGCAAAAGGATAAGGGCGAGCATGAGCGCGATAAACGCTATGTAGTACGGAGAAACCTCGTCGCGCAGCTGCCCGGCCAGCATCGGCCCCAGAAAAGCGCCGACGGAGAAGGCGATGGAGAGCACCGAGAACGTTCGGCCGTATTTCGCGCCCCCGCTAAGCTCGATCAGAAGCGTGGATAACGCCGGCAAAATGATGCCCTTTGCCATTCCCACGAACAGAAGCATAACGGCAAGCGGAAGCGGAATATGGGCGGCGATGCCAAAATAGACCAGCGCAAGGCCAAGCGCCCCCCATAACGTGCGCTGGAACGCCGGCAGCCGATTCAGAAACAGCATGCTTAGCGTAACGAGGGCGCCGATGCTGACGACTGAGAACAGCAAGCCGGTCGTCATCATCTCTTCCCGCGATTTGGCGAGCAGAGGCAGCTCGAAGGACAGGATGCCTTGCGCGCAGCTGATCGCCACCGGCATGAGGTAGATCAGCCATGGAATCGGGAGTGATGAGCCGGCTCCGTGTTCTCCGGATTTGCTCTGCTTGGCCGTCGGCTGCCGAGCGAGCGGATTGCCTGCGTTCGCGGGGACGCTGCTCAGCTTGCGGCCGATTTCCTTGATGAAGACTAAGGCGCATGCCGCCGTTCCGATCAGAATCCACCCGAGAACCGTGAAGGCCGTTCCGAAACCGATTTTGGCGACGAGGTAAGCGCCGGCGGCGGGGGAGACGACGGAGGCGAGCGTATGGACGAGACCGTTGCCGGCCATGAGCTTTCCTTGCTCCGTAATATCGGTCGTAAGCCTCGCGAGCAGCGACAAACAAGCCGGAGACAGAAACGCCAGCACGAAGCCGCTGATGGAACGAAGCAGCAGAAGCTGCCACGGATCCGTTACGTAGGCTTGGAATAGCAGGATAATGCCGGCTCCGAGCAAGCTGAAAACGATGAACAGCCGGCTGCCGTAGCGGTCGACGCCGTAACCGGCCAGCACGTTGCCGGGCAGATGGGTGATGGAATACATACCCATCATGAGTCCGATAAAGGATGGCGCGGCCCCGATGGAGATCGCGAACGGAGTCAGAATGGGATATTGGGCATGCAGGTCGAAAAACGCGACGAACAGAAACAGATACAGCCATAAAGCGGTTTTCACGGACGGTTCCTCCTTGCTCAGCGCACGTATACCTACTTGTACGCCAAGGCGGGACAGGATATGTCTCCGATTGTCTAGGCGCCGTTTACGCCCTATGTCTCGTAGGCTATAATAATTGGTAGCGGCTAGATAAAAGAGATATAATGAGGAGGGTTTATCGATGGATTTTTTGGATTTCTCGTCGTACGACACGGACACCTGGACGACGTTCTTCCAGGACAACTGGCTGGTGCTCGTTATTGCGCTCGTCGTCCTGCTGATCGTCGTACGGCTCGTCAAGACGGTCGTCAAGTGGGCGCTGGCCGCGGTCATCATTATCGGCGTCGTCCTTTATAGCGGCTATACGCTCGACGACGTCAAGGACATAGGCACGAAAATGATGGACACGGTCAAGCAGGAAGCGGTAACGGCCATGATCGGCGAGGCGGAGAACGCGGAGTACAAGGTGAACGAGGACGGCACGTTTACGGTCACGACAACTAACGTGGAACTTACGGGCAAAGCGGGAGAGAACGACGTCAAGGTATCGCTCAAGGGAGCTCCGGCCATTACGATCCCCCTGGACGACGCGATCAAAACCTTCATCGAGCAGGCGAAACAAAAAGGGTAGCATGCAGGCCAGTCGGCCCTGCATGGATGGGAGTGAACAGGCATGCAGGACGATCCGCAAAAGCGGGAAATCGATAATCGGCGAAACTTTTCGTTTCGCTTGAACTTTTTTTTCTTTATTACATTCGCGTTGTTTAGCTTGCTGATCGTCAGGCTGGCGGTTCTGCAATTCGTAGAAGGTCCGACGCTGAGCGCCGAAGGACTGCGCAAAAGCACGAGGAACGACGCGATTGCGCCGATCCGCGGCAATATCTACGACTCGACGGGTTATCCGATAGCCTACTCGACGTCGACCCAATCCCTTTACTACAACATTCAACCGGGCAAAGGCTACGAGGACAAGGCCAAAGAGACGGCTCGACAGCTTGAAGAGGTATTCGCCGAGCTCGGCGACGCGAAAGCCGCGATGACGTACGACGATATCATCTGGCAGATGGATCTCTCGTTCACGAGGAACATTATTTCGACGCCGCGTAGGATCAAGTCGGGACTCACGACCAAGGAAGTCGCTTATTTCATGGAGAACCGGACCTCGTTCACCGGCGTCGACATTATGGAAGAGAGCGTGCGGAACTACGACAAAAGCTCCATCGCCGTGCAATTGGTGGGCTACCTCAAGAAATATAAAGGCGTTCGCGTCGATAACGAATTCTATACCAAGAAGATGGACGAAACCGAGCCTACGCTAAAGTATCTGGAAGAAGAAGAGGTCGGGCTCGACGGACTGGAGTTTATGTACCAGGACGTTCTGCGCGGGAAGAACGGCCTAAAGTCGTATCCCGTCAACAACCAGGAGCAGATCATCGGACCGATGCAAATCACGAATCCGGAGAAGGGCGCGGACCTGTTCCTGACGATCAACAAAAACGTACAGCTCCATACGGAAAAGTCGATCATGGCGCATCTGGAGAAAATCCGCAAGTCGACCAACAGATACGAAAGAGCCGAATCCGCGCAAACCGGCTTTGCCGTAGCGATGGAGGTCGACACGGGCAAGGTCGTCGCGATGGCGAGCATGCCGGATTACGACCCCAACATTTGGGCGGGCGGACGAATCAGTCCCGAGGATTACGAAAATTTCGGCAACGTGCTGCCTAACGGCACGATTCGTACCGTTTACGGACCGTACAAGGACAAGGCGGAGCGGGATCAGCATCCGTCATCGATCGTGCCGCCGGGCTCCACCCTTAAGCCGCTGTCGGTGCTTATCGGATTAAACGAGGGGCTGTTCACGACCTCCTCTACCTACAACGATACCGGATTATTTACCTACGGGAGAAAAGGCTACGAGACGAATATCACCAACTCGCAGCGGAAATCGTACGGATTGCTTGACGGCTCTGGCGCCATCGCGCACTCCTCCAACCCGTTCATGGCGGCGATGATCGGCGACAAGCTGTACAGACGTCCCGCGGTGAACGGCAAATCAAGCGTCGAGATCTGGGACGAATACATGAAGCAGTTCGGGCTGGGCGTCTCGACGGAAAGCGGGCTGCCGGGCGAAATTCTCGGGATTATCGAATATTTCCATGAAGCCGAGGTAGGCAGCGCCCAGTCCGCGCTTATTCAGGCCTCGTTCGGCCAGCAAGGGCGATACACGACGCTGCAGCTTGCCCAATATGCGGCCATGCTTGCCAACCGGGGCAAACGGATGAAGCCGCAGTTCGTGAACGAAATCAAGGATTCCGACGGCAATCTCATCGAAGGCTTCACGCCGGAGGTCATTAATACGGTCGACATCCCAGAAGCCTATTGGAGAGAAATCGAAATCGGCATGGAGAAGGTTAACGTGCAGGGCTTCGAGGGCTTCGGACACGAATACCGCAGGAAGACGGGAACGTCGGAGCAGCAAGTTTCGAAGAAGGTAGCCGAGAATGCGGTATTTATCGCTTACGCCCCGGCGGATAATCCCAAGCTGGCGGTTGCGGTCGTCGTTCCGGACGGCGGCTTCGGCGGTTACGGCGCGGCTCCGATCGCGCGCCAGATCTTCGACGCGTACGACGCCGAGATTGGCCTTACCGGCACGCCCAACAAGGCGCTTGCCGCGCAGCTTGCCGCAGCCGGGAGCCCGGTTGGAGCCGCGGGCGGCACGGCCGTTGCGGGTACGGGACTGACGGCCGGCAACGAAGGTCAAGATACGGCGGGCAACGAATAGGAACGGCGCAAAGCAGGCGGTTTGCCTATCGAACGAATATCGTTCGATAGGCGGACCGCCTTTTTGTCGTGCCGCGGGGACGTACAAGGCCCAAAAAATAAATGTTGCATAAGAGAAACATTTTTGTGTATTATTAAAAAAAAGGCGTTAGATAAAATGTTGTTGCTAAAGGAAAGAAGTTTGTCCGGGGCTAATAATAAAAAATGGGGAAAGTTGGAGGGATTCAGATGAAACAGAAGCATAAGACTAATTCCGCAATGAAAAGATTCGTGATGACGTTAATGTTTCTCGCGCTTGCGGCAACCGCGCTCTCGGCTTGCGGCAACGAAGGAGAAAGCACGCAGGGCGGCGACGGCAAGCTTACGGTGACGGCAACGACGGGCATGATCGCCGATATCGCGGCGGAGGTAGGCGGCGACCGCGTGGAAGTAACGGGCTTAATGGGACCGGGCATCGATCCCCATCTATACAAGGCATCGCAGGGCGACGTGAAGAAGCTGGACGGAGCGGACATCATTTTCTATAACGGCCTGCATCTGGAAGGAAAGATGGGCGAAATTTTCGAGAAGCTGGAGCAGCGCAAGCCGGTCGTCGCGGTGTCGCGGAGCATCGAAGAGTCGAAGCTCCACGGCGACCCCAACGCAAAGGGCGGAGCTACCCACGACCCCCATATCTGGTTCAACGTGCAGCTATGGATGTCGGCGGTCGAAGTGGTAAGGGATACGCTTAAAGAACAGGACGCCGCGAATGCGGACTTCTATGAATCTAGAGCGAAGGATTACTTGGCGGAGCTGTCCGAGCTGGATACCTACGCGAGAGAGCAAATCGCGCAAATTCCCGAGCAAAGCCGGGTTCTGGTGACGGCCCACGACGCGTTCGGCTATTTCGGAGAAGCTTACGGGCTTCAGGTAGTCGGTCTGCAAGGAATGAACACCATGTCGGAGTACGGCTCCAAGGACGTAAGCGAGCTGAGGAATTTCCTGGTCGACAACGGAATCAAGGCGGTATTCGTGGAATCCAGCGTGTCGAGCAAGTCGATCGAATCCGTTATCGAAGGAGCCAAGCAGCTCGGACACGAGGTCGTAATCGGCGGGCAGCTGTTTTCGGACGCGATGGGCGATCCGGGCACGACGGAAGGCACGTATGTCGGCATGGTTAAACATAACGTCGATACGATCGTGAAGGCGCTCCGGTAGCCGGACGCAAGGAAAGGAAGGGATGACGATGATTATGGCTCAAGCAACAAGCGGATCAAGCGCGAGAGAGGCGGCTCCGCTGACGATAACCGGACTTAGCGTTGCCTATCAGAAGAAGCCCGTCCTGCGCGGCGTATCTTTCGAAGTGAAGGAAGGTGAGCTCGTCGGCGTCATCGGTCCCAACGGAGCGGGCAAATCGACGATGATGAAAGCCGCGCTGGGGCTTATCCCGACGATCGGCGGCGAAGTGAGCGTATATGGCCGAAGCCTGAGAAGCCAAAGACATCTGATCGGTTACGTGCCACAACGGGAATCGGTCGATTGGGATTTCCCCACGAACGCGCTCGACGTCGTTCTGATGGGGACGTACGGAAGGCTGGGATGGATTCGCCGTCCCGGCGCGAAGGAGAAGACGTTCGCGCTGGAATGCCTGCAGAAGGTCGGAATGGCCGACTTCGCCGACCGCCAGATCAGCCAGCTGTCCGGCGGACAGCAGCAGCGCGTTTTCCTGGCGAGAGCCTTGGCGCAGGACGCCAAGCTGTACTTTATGGATGAACCGTTCGCCGGCGTCGACGCAGCCACCGAAAAGGCGATCATAACGCTGCTTCAGGAGCTGAAGAAGCAAGGCAAGACGGTCATCGTCGTTCATCACGATCTAGCCACCGTCGAACAATATTTCGATTCCGTGTTGCTGCTGAACGTAGAGGTGCAGGCATTCGGGCCGACGGCGACGACGTTCACGCAGGAGCTGCTGCAGAGAACCTACGGCGGCAGACTCGCGTTTCTCGATCCCGGCAAGCTGGCCATATCCGGCGTCCACGCCGGAGGTGAGAGAGCATGAGCAATTTCTTCGGCATGCTGGGCGATCCCAACATGCGCTGGATTTTCTTCGGGTGCCTGCTTCTTGGTCTTAGCTCGGGGGTGATCGGCAGCTTCTCTTACCTGAGGAAGCAAAGCCTTGTCGGCGATACGCTTGCCCATGCGGCGCTGCCCGGCATCTGCATCGCGTTTATGCTGACGGGCGTCAAGTCGATCGGCGTCTTCCTGATCGGCGCGGGCATAGCGGGAATGATCGCCACGTTCGGAATCGGCTTTATTACCCGTCATTCCCGGCTGAAGCAGGACGCGGCGCTTGGTATCGTGCTGACGTCCTTCTTCGGACTCGGCATCGTGTTGCTGACGTTTATCCAGCATGGGGATTACGGCAATCAATCCGGCCTCGACAAGTTTCTGTTCGGGCAAGCAGCGGCGATGGTAGGCTCGGACGTCGTGACGATGTCCATCGTATCCGTGGCTCTGGTGACCGTATGCACCTTGCTCTTCAAGCAGTTCAAGCTCATCTCCTTTGATCCCGGCTTCGCCAAAGGGCTAGGCTATCCGGTTGCTCTGCTGGAGCAGCTGCTCATGCTGCTGGTCGTCGTGGCCGTCGTGGCCGGCATCCAGGCGGTCGGAGTCGTCCTAATCGCGGCGCTGCTCATTACGCCGGCAGTGTCCGCCCGCTACTGGACGAACCGGCTTGGCGTCATGGTCGCGTTATCCGGCGCGTTCGGAGCGCTTAGCGGCGCGCTCGGCACGTGGATCAGCTCCTCGGTTTCAAATCTGCCCACCGGGCCCGTGACCGTATTGGCCGCCACCGCTCTGTTCGGCTTTTCCGTACTGCTCGGTCCGGAGCGCGGCTTGCTTGCCAAGCGATTGCTTAGGGAGCGCGTCAAGCGGAGATTCAGGCTCGAGAACGAAGCGGTCGGCATTCAGGCGGCGGAGCAAGCGAAGGGAGGGACGGCGGGATGAGCGACTTCTGGATTTTGTTAACGGGAAGCCTGGTAGCGGCATGCTGCGGCATCGTCGGCGTGTTCCTGGTGCTTCGCAAGATGGCGATGATCGGCGACGCCATCAGCCACTCCGTCATGCCCGGCATCGTCATCGCCTTTCTGATCAGCGGCTCCCGCGATTCGTTGCTGATGATGTTCGCGGCTCTGCTATTCGGTCTGCTGACGACGTTCCTCATCGGTTTGTTCCAGCGAAGCGGCATTCAATCCGACGCCTCGATCGGCGTCGTGTTCACCTCATTGTTCGCGATCGGCGTCATTCTGGTCAGCTTGTTCGCCAGGCAGGTGCATCTGGATCAAGACGCGATCTTGTACGGAGAGATCGCCTTTGTCCATTGGAACCTCTGGGAGGTCGGCGGCGTCAGTCTCGGTCCGAAGGCGGTGTGGCTGCTTGGCGTTACGCTCGTCGTCATCGGCACGGCGATCGGGCTGTTCTATAAGCAATTCAAGCTATGCGCGTTCGATCCGGCGCTTGCTGCCGCCATCGGCATTCCCGTCGCGCTGTTCCACTACGCGCTAATGGGACTCGTGTCGATGGCCACGGTCAGCTCCTTCGAGAGCGTAGGCGCGATCCTGGTCGTCGGCATGCTGATCATTCCCGCCTCTACCGCCTACCTGCTGACGGACCGGCTAGGCATGATGATCGCGTTAAGCGTGGCGGCGGGAGTCGTCAGCACGTTTATCGGCTACGGGGCATCCATCGTCCTGGATGCTTCGATCGCCGGCTGCATCATTTGCGCGGCCGGGTTCCTGTTCGCGGCGACCTTCCTGTTGTCGCCCTCGCACGGACTGGTTAGCCGAAAGCTGCGCCAGCGCAAGCTGGCTGCCGAAGCGTTACGATAAGCAAAGACCGTTTGAGGCTGAAGGCCGCAAATGGCGGAAGAGAGGCCGCGTTTCCCGAAGGAGCTTCGGGGGCGCGGCCTTTTAACCATTCCCCGACATGTCGAAAACTTGCGTTTTTAGCGGAAATTATCGATTTCCTATCATTTGGTTTCTCCCCGTTTTGTGCTAAAATAATCTGGTGCCTGTTTATGAAGGAGATGACATCATGACGAATTATAAATTGCTGGCGCTCGACATGGACGGAACGCTGTTGAACGAGCTAAGCGAGATCAGCGATGAAAACGCGAAATGGATTCAAAAGGCGCTGGACGCGGGAGTTACGGTCAGCTTCTCGACGGGACGCGGCTTCGAGAGCGCGCTGCCGTTTGCGGAGCAGCTTAACCTCACGACCCCGATGATCACCGTGAACGGCGGAGAGGTTTGGGCCAGGCCGCACGTGCTTCATAAACGAACGGAGCTGAGCCCGGTATACGTGAAGCGGCTGCACGAGCTTGCGCTTCAATATCCCGAGGTGTGGTTCTGGGCGTACACGACCGTGCGCATCTACAACAAGGAACGCTGGTTCGACGAAGGGCACGACTACGATTCGTTCCATTGGCTGAAGTTCGGCTATTACACCGAGGACGACGGCGCAAGAGAGGCGATCCTGGCGGAAACCCAAAGCTGGGAGGCGTTCGAAATCACGAATTCGTCGCCGCACAATATCGAGCTTAATCCGCTCGGCGTGTCCAAAGCTACGGGCCTGCGCGAGCTGTGCGGCATGCTTGGCATCGAGATGTCGCAGGTTATCGCGGCGGGCGACAGCCTGAACGATATCGCCGCGATTCGCGAAGCCGGTCTCGGCGTAGCGATGGGCAATGCCCAGCAAGCCGTGAAGGAAGCGGCGGATGTCGTGACGCTGACGAACGACGAGCACGGCGTTGCCGAAATCATCAAGACATACATATTCGGAGGCGTTTCGTAATGGATATTTTAGGCTGGACGTTAATCGTGCTATTGTTTGTCGTGGGCATGATCGGAACGGTCTATCCCATCCTGCCGGGCGTGCTTGCCGTTTACGCCGCGTTTTTCGTATACGGCTGGTTCTTTACCTTCGGGGATTTCGATTGGATTTTCTGGACCATTCAGACTTTGATCGTCGTTGTCCTATTCGTGGCGGATTATGCGGTCGGCGCTTGGGGCGTCAAGAGGTTCGGAGGGACGAGGGCATCCGTGATCGGCAGTACCATCGGCATCATTATCGGCCCGTTCGTCATCCCGGCGTTCGGTCTGATCATCGGCCCGTTCGCGGGCGCCGTCATCGGGGAGCTGATGGCGGGCAAAAATTTCGAGCAGTCGATCAAGGCCGGCTGGGGGGCGCTTGTCGGCTTGTTCACGAGCGTCGTCGTAAAGGTTATTCTTCAACTGGTCATGATCGTCTTGTTCGTCCTCTGGTTGGTATTCTAATCATTTCATTGCTGGTCTAGACTAAGGTAAGGGATGCAAGTGAAACGCCATGGTAAAAAAAGACACGTTAATTAAAGGCACGCTGATTCTTGCGGCGGCCGCTCTGGTTGCCCGATTTCTGGGGCTGTTCCAGAAGATCCCTCTAAGCTACATGCTCGGCGACGAAGGCCTGCTTGCTTTCAATACGGCCAATAATATTTATCTTCTGCTGCTGCTTGTCGCAACGGCAGGCTTCCCCAGCGCCATCAGCAAGATGGTTTCGGAGAGACACGCGCTTGGCAAGGATGGCGAGGCTAGAAGAATCTATCATGCCGCGCTCGTGTTCGGCGCCGTCTCCGGCCTCATTCTTGCCGTGGCGCTGTTTGCGCTGGCGCCCGTATATGCGGATATCGCCAAGGTAGGCTACGCCGAATTATCCGTGCGGGCGATCGCGCCCGCGTTGCTTCTGTTCCCCATCATCGCGATGATGAGGGGGTACTTCCAAGGAAGGCAGTTTATGTCGGCCGGGGGCATCTCCCAGATCGTCGAGCAATTTCTGCGCGTCGGGCTTGGCATCGCGTTGGGCGTCATTCTGCTTGGCCTGGGCTGGGGCGATGACTGGGTGGCCGCCGCGATCACGTTCGGCAGCGTGTTCGGGGCGATCGGCGCTTTCGCCGTCATGCTTCGGTTCGCCAGAAGAATGAAGAAGCAGGATGCGCAGTCGCGATCCCGATTCAACGGGGAAGCTTCCGCAGCCCTGATGCGTTCCGGCCGATCGAGCGGCAAGTCCGATCTGCGTTTCCGGACCATCTACGCGGAAATTTTTAAAATGTCCCTACCCGCGATGGTCACTTCGACGGCGATCAATTTGATTTACGCGTTCGACACGACGTTTTTCCTGAGGCTGACGGAGCGTTATTATTCCTTGGAGGGCGCCGTATCGGCAGGAGCCGACTACAGCACCAAGGCAATGGCGCTTGCCGGCATCCCGCCGATTCTCGCCATCGCGCTTGGCTCGTCCCTCATTCCGATCATCGCTTCCGCCTACAAGCTGAAAAACATGGGCGAGGTGCAGAAGCAAGCATCCGTCGTGCTTCGCGTCGTCTGTCTAACGGGCGTTCCGATCGCACTGCTCTTGACCGTCGCGGCGTATTCCGTTAACGGCTTGCTCTTCCCGGTCGCGGAAGGAGGCGGGGGACCGTCGGGCTCCGGAGCCATTGCGGCGCTTTGCGCGGGCACCATTCTGCAAATCACGATGATGACGACCAACTCCATCCTGTACGGCATGGGCAAGCAGCGGATCTCCATGCGCCATACGCTGATCGGTCTCGTGATTAAGCTCGTCGTCAGCGTCGCGCTCGCTCCGTTCCTTGGCGTATACGGCTTGATTATCGGTTCGACCGTTTGTTTCGTCTTCGCCACGCTGCTCAACTTGCGCTATATTAACGGCGAAGTCAAGCTGGTCGTGCTCGGCAAACGCTGGACGCCTTATTTGATTTCGATTACGGCGGCCGCGCTCGGAGGCTGGGCGGCGGAGGCCGGCGTGCTGGCGCTGACGGACGGATGGATCGCGAAGCTATCTTACTTGGCCGCGGCAGCGGTTGCCGCCATCGTGGTAGGACTCTTGTACGCGGTTTTGCTCGTCATGCTAAAGGTCGTGACGGCCGAGGATGCGGCGTCGCTTCCGGGAAGGCTGCGCAAGCCTTTCCTTAAGGCGATGAGTCTTGTATCGCGAGGGTAGTCCATCTATTTTTTCGATAACAAACATTTACAAATAAGTAAGACCTCTACTACAATGAGGACAATCTCGCGCAATCGTCTATCGTTTAGAGGGTGTGCAAGAGCGATGCAGGCGCCATGTGGGAGTGGCGTTAGCATATGAACGCAACGGATGGTTGCGATAAGGGGAGAAGCCGGATGAACAAAAAATGGTTGCGAAGAACCGCGATCGCGGCGCTCGCGCTTGCGGTCACGATCGTGACCGGCTGTCAAGCAATTGCCGGGTTGGATCTGAACCAAGTACTTAAGAACGCGACAAAGGTCACCTCGGTCGAAAGCAAGAGCACGCTGGAGCTTCAGCTCGAGCTGGACGAAGAGGCGCTCGCCGAATACGACGAGTCCGAAGCGGATTTATACCGTCTGTTAGCTGACGTAAAGCTGAATTTGAATCATATCGCCGTCGAAGACGAGCTTAACACGTCGCTGGAAGGCAGCATCGCTCTCGGAGACGCCAGCCTCCCGTTCGAGCTGAAGCTATCGGATACCGCGATGGTCCTTGACCTCGAGGGCGTAAAGGAACCCATCGTTTTCGAATTGATGGAGGAAGGCGTTCTTACGATCGGGGGAATGGAGGCCGTGCCGGCCGAGGATGCCGATCAGGATGCGGAGAAGCTTGCCGAAATCGGACGACAAGTCGCCGATCTAATCAGCGGCTACGCGATCGATAACCTTCCGAACCCAAGCGGTCTGACGGCGGTTCCGGTTACCGAGAGCATTGGCGGAACGCCGACGTCCGCGATGAAGCTGAGCTTCGAGATGGACGGCGCGCAACTATGGGATTGGGTGCAATCATATCTGACCGCGCTAACGGACGATCGCGACGAGTTGGCCTCTGTCATTGAGAAAGTGCTGGAATTGCTCCAGCAGAATCCGGTTTATTGGGAATCGCTCGAGATGATGAATCCGTTCGAATCGGACGTGCTGGACGCTCCTACGGTTGGCGATATGGCCAATCAAGCCGCCGACGAAATCATTGCTCTGATCGAGACGCTTCAAGAGGATACGGAGCTGACCGACGAGGAGAGAGAGCTCGCTAGCGAAATGATGGCGCTAAGGGCAGACGTTTACGTCGATTATCAGTTGAATATCCGCAAGCAAGCTTGGGAATTCAATTATAGGCAAGACCCGTCCGCAGCCGAGGAAGCCGATCCTGGAGACGAGGAATTTTATGTGGAGCGTCCCTTCTTCAAGGGCTTAACCGTCAAATCGACCTCCGAGCATTGGAACATCGGCGGAGCCGTCAAGGCGAAGGAAGCCGTAAAGCCGGACAATGCGCTGGCGGTTGAAGATCTGGAGTATTTGAGCGGATACGAGTTTCTGAAGCAGCATGTCGACAAAAAGTCGGACTTATACGATCTTCTCAAAAATAAGCTGCACATCACGCGCCAAACGTATTCCGCGTATTCCGACGATTACTTCAACCCGCCGATTCTCCTGCCCAATTACCATACGATCGTTGCCTTGCGCGACGTAGCGGAGGCGTTCGGCGCCACGGTTACGTACCATGCGCCTACCCGCCAAGTGTCCGTCTACGACGAAATTACGGATACCCGCATCGTCGTCAAGGTCGGCAGCGACATCGCTAAAGTGAACGGGGTTGAGCAAGCTTGGCCGACAACCGTCACCTCGATCGACGGGGTCACGTACGTGCCGGCGCGCAAGCTCGCGGAGGCGCTCGGCGCGGATATTAAGTGGGAAACGATTTATGACGACTGGAAAGTGCTGACGATAACGCGCGAGCCTTAAGCTAGCGCCGACAAGCCAATACGCAGGCGAGTAAGGAGAGAGCGACATGCAAAAACTAACGACGGAAGCGGAATTCCGCGAGGCGGTTCGGGGAGACGGACTGACCGTAGCGGTATTCAAAGCAACATGGTGCAAGGATTGTCATTTCATCGATCCGTTTATGCCGGAGCTTGTCCGATCCTATGCGGGGCGGGCCGAGTTCGTGGAGATCGATCGCGACGATTTGCCGGATCTTTGTTCGGAGCTGAACATCCTCGGCATTCCGAGCTTTATCGCCTTCCATTCCGGCAACGAGCTGATACGTTTCGTCAGCAAGCTGCGCAAGTCGCGCGAGGAGATCGAAACGTTCGTGGATCGGGCCATCGAGGTACGATCGGCCATGCATCGAGAAAAATCCGAGCAACAATAACGCGACACGCTCCAACGATTCGCATGGGCATGGAAAGTCCGTACGGATGCCGCTATTCGGCTCCGATGCGGGCTTTCCTTTTGAATATCGGCCGATGCGGGTAGGGAGCCTGTGTCAATGCGGTGACGTTCCCGCTTCGGAGAGCCGAGTTCACATTTTCAACATGGCTTTTGGCCCAGCGTATCGCTATAATTGAACTGATCATAGGCACAGGATGATTCATCCATCCTGAGGCGAATTACGCACTTTTATGGAAACAGGTGATAAATGATGGTAACCGGCCGTTTTCGCGCGTTTGCGATCGCAGCGTGCATCGGAATGCTACTCGTACTATTAGCCGGAGCTCTTGTAACGAACACCGGGTCTGGCCGCGGCTGCGGCGACGATTGGCCGTTATGTCACGGCAAGTTTATTCCCGCCTACACGCTGGAGACGGCAATCGAATTGTCTCACCGCGTCGTAAGCGCGCTAGAGGGATTTCTTGTTCTGGGCGTGACCATTGCGGTGGTCTTAAAGTTCAGAAGAGATCGGCGAACATTTAAGGAACCTCTGTTCTATGCCGTCGGAGCGCTGCTGTTCACGATCATTCAAGCGCTAATGGGAGCGGCTGCCGTCAAGTGGTACCAATCGCCTCCGGTGATGGCGATCCACTTCGGCATCTCGATCATCGCTTTCGCGGCAACGATGCTGCTGGTCATATGGACGTACCGCGTCAAACGAGGCACGGTGAAGGAAGACATCACCGTCCCGGGCTCCGTCTTCAAATACGCGCTGGCAACATCGATATTCTGTTATGTCATCATTTATCTAGGCGCATTTATCCGCCATACGGAGTCGGCAGGGGGCTGCGTAGGCTGGCCGCTCTGCAATGGCGAAGTCATCCCCGAGCTGACGGGGGCGACGGGCATCGTCTTTATCCACCGCGTAGGGGCAATCCTCTTCGGCCTGATGGTAGCCGGCTTGTATTGGCACATTCGCAAGACGACGGGCGAAGACTCGTCGATGTCTTCCGGCGCGGGCTGGGTTACGCTTCTGCTCGTAGCGCAAATTATGAGCGGTGCATGGCTGACCTCGACGGTCGGCAACGAGGATTGGTTTATCTTCACCAGCCTTGTTCATAACTTGATCATTGTGGCTTTATTCGGATTATTGATGGATATTCTCATTCGTTCCTGGCGGCTGAGGGAAGGACGTGGACAAGCATGAGCTTCGCGAACCTGCGCGAATTATTGGAAGTATTGAAGAAGGACGGAGACCTGGCAATTATCGAGGCGCCCGTGGATCCGTACTTGGAGCTGGCCGAGATTCATCGGCGGGTCATCGAACGGGAAGGGAAGGCGCTGCTGTTCACCAACGTCAAAGGCAGCCCCTTTCCGGTCGTAACGAATCTGTTCGGAACGGACCGGCGCGTCGATCTGGCTTTCGGGCCGAAGCCGGAAGCGCTGATGAAGACGATTATCGGCGCGACCGATCGGATTATGCCCCCAACGCCAAAGGCGATCTGGGGCGAGCGGGGCCTGATCTGGGATATGATGAAGGTCGGCATGAAAACGGTGCCGAAAAATAACGCTCCGATTCTCGGGCAAGTCAAAAAAACGAACCCGTTAGCCGGCTTGCCGGCGATCACGAGCTGGCAGGAGGACGGCGGACCGTTCGTCACGCTGCCGCTCGTCTACACGGAAAGCCTCAAATCGCGCAAGCAGCATAATCTCGGCATGTACCGGATGCAGATTTTCGACGACTCCACGACCGGCATGCATTGGCAAATACATAAAGGCGGCGGCTTCCATTATTACGAGGCCGAGCAGCGCGGCGAAGCGCTGCCCGTATCGGTATTTCTGGGGGGGCCTCCGGCGCTTATCGCCTCGGCCATCGCCCCGCTTCCCGAGCATCTCCCCGAGCTGCTAATGGCATCGCTTATTCTGGGAGAGAAGCTGCCCATGGTTAACGATCCGCACGGCGGCCACCGGATGCCGGCTCAAGCGGAATTCGTCATTAGCGGCAAGGTTCCGCCTCATCTTCGCAGGCCGGAAGGACCGTTTGGGGACCATTTCGGCTATTATTCGCTTATCCATGATTTCCCTGTATTTCAGGTCAGCCATATGTGGCATCGTAAGGATGCGATCTATCCCGCTACCATCGTAGGCAAGCCGCGCCAGGAAGATTATTATTTGGGCGAATTCCTGCAGCGTCTGCTCGCACCGGCGTTCCCTATGGTTATGCCCGGGGTCAGAGAGCTGTGGGCGTACGCCGAAGCCGGCGTGCATGCGCTAGCCGCGGCCGTCGTTCGCGAATCGTATTCCCGCGAGGCTCTATCCACGGCGTTCAGCATCCTTGGCCAAGGTCAACTGACGCTTACCAAATTCCTGATGCTGACGGATCAGCCCATCGACCTGTCCCGCTTCGACGTATTGATGGAGACGGTGCTGGAGCGGTTCCGTCCGGGCACCGACTTGTTCGTCTTCGACGAAACCTCGCACGATACGCTCGATTATACGAGCGGCAAGCTCAATCACGGGAGCAAAGCGGTCATGCTCGGCGTAGGGGAGCCGATCCGCAAGCTGCCTAGTCAATATACCGAAGGCGGAATCGAGGAAATAACGAACGCCAAGCCCTATTGCCGGGGCTGCCTCGTCGTGTCGGGCGCGGCGTACGAGAAGGAGCCGCAGCTCGCGGAGCGGCTGCTGGAGCGTCTGACGGCTCGCGGAACGGAATGGCCGCTCGTTATACTAGCGGACGACGCGAACATTGCGGCGGGGCAAACCTCGTTCCTCTGGACCGTGTTCACCAGATTTAACCCGGCCGACGACATTTATGCCTCCGCGGAGGTCAGACGCCATCACTTCGGCTATCAGCTGCCCATCGTGATCGACGCGAGGATGAAGCCCGGTTATCCGGATGAACTGTTCCCGCGCGAGGATATCGTCAAGCTGGTCGATAGCCGCTGGAACGAATATAAGCTGTAAGGGAGGCGCGGCCCACGATGCTTCGATTTATGTTCGGCGAGACGGAGAGAGAGCCGGCGGGAGGCTTGGAGGAAACGTACAAGCTCATAGAGCAATTCGCGTTCGCGGCGTCAACGCGCATCAAGGAGGGGGCCGCGAACGGGGACAAGCTGCGAAAACTCGAGGTCTGGGCGAGGGGCTTGCGCTCTTCCCTCGTGGAGCTCGAGCAAAGCCAGTATGCGGCCAGCCTGTTCAAGGAACGCATATTGTCGGGCTCCGTTGACGCCATGAAACGGGAGGAGCGGCTGGATTACGACCGTTACGTGTATTTTGACAAAAACGCGTTTATCCGCGTCTTCTCCTTATTGGATAAGCTGGGTACGCTGCTTAACGACATGCTCGGCATGCGAACCGAAAAGATCAAGCCGCATTTCTCCTACTTCACGGTGCTGCGCAACATGCGGGATCGCAACGCGCATCCCGAGCTGACCTGGAAGCTGAACGAGGTCAAGGAGCGAGCCAAGGATCCCACGAATCGGCTTCGCAAGCGACGCAACACGGAGATCCACTACATGAATTCGGAGATGCACGACGATCTTATTCAGAGCCAGCGAATGTACGGGGAAGAAATCAAGCTGGAGAACATCGGCCTGCAGGCCGACGATCTGGCAGCCTGTCTGCATATGGTCATCGAATCGCTTCGACTGACGTTCCGCTATGCCAATTCATTGATGCGGAGCAAGAGCCTATAATCCCGGGAGAGGGTGACAAGCGCGTGGAGCTGAAGGGCAGAACGGCACTCGTAACGGGCAGCGCCAAAGGTTTGGGGAAACGTACGGCGCTGCAGCTGGCCGAACAAGGCTGCAAAGTCATTATTAATTATATGGAGTCCGAACGGGAAGCTTGGGAAGTCAAGCAAGCCATCGAGGCGCTAGGGAGCAGCGCGATTACGGTGCAAGCGGACATCGCGACGATCGAAGGGGCGAACAAGCTTGCAGACGAGGCGGAAGCTTGGGCGGGAGGCGTCGATATTCTCGTCAACAACGCGGGACCGTTCGTCCGCAAGCGCAGGCTGTTCAGCGATTACGACGAAGAGACGATCATCCGTCTTCTACACGGCAATCTGCTGAGCGTCATGCTGCTGGATCATCGTCTGCTGCCCCATATGCGGAAGCAGAGATGGGGCAGAATCGTGCACTTCGGCTTTGGCCACGCCAACGAAGCAAGGGCTTGGCCGCACCGCGCGGTCTATGCCGCGGCCAAGACGGGGCTCGTATCGTTCACCAAGTCGCTCGCCGTCGAAGAAGCGCCGTACGGCATAACGGTCAACCTGATCGGTCCCGGCGACATCCGCGGCGCCAACAAGGAGCGAAGCATCGAGGAGGCGGAGACCGAGCATGATCCGGAATCCCCGCTTGGCAGGCCGGGAACGGGCGAAGACGTCGCACGGGTCATCTTGTTCTTATGCGAGCATAAATCCAGCTTCCTGACAGGCAACGTTATCGACGTCACGGGCGGCTTCGATCCCATCCGCGCCAACATTAAGGACTTGCTGTAGAGCGTGACAAATCAAATAACGCAAGAGGGGGCCTGCGCCATTAGCGCAGGCTTTTTTCTATTTGCCGAAAGGACCTGAATGTTGGTAAATGCCGCCATTAATCGCTCCGCCTGATTCATATCCCTTTTGCAGGGTTATGTTAGAAATAAGCAAATGAACAGAAAGACAAGGGAGGCTAATCATATGGGATTTCTATGGGCATTAATTGTAGGCGGAGTAATCGGCTGGCTGGGCGGCTTGATCGTCGGGCGCGACGTTCCCGGCGGCATTATCGGCAATATCGTCGCGGGCTTCATCGGAGCATGGCTCGGTTCTTGGCTGCTGGGTGATTGGGGACCGGAAGTAGGCGGGTTCGCCCTGATCTCGGCCATCATCGGGGCCGTCGTAGTCGTGCTCATCCTGAGCGCCATTATGCGCGGTACCCGAAGAGCTTAACGCATTTGCGAGAAGCCTAATCAATTCAGACCCCCTTCGGGGTCCGCAAAAAAAGAGTCTTATCCCACGAGGCATAGCCCCGAGGATAAGACTCTTTATTGCATTAGAACACTTGAACGACTTCGACGACGCCGTCGACTTCTTCAAGCAATGCGCGTTCGATACCGGCTTTCAGCGTGATCGTCGAGCTCGGGCAGCTGCCGCAAGCGCCCATCAGGCGAAGCTTCACGATGCCGTCCTCCACGTCGACCAATTCCACGTCGCCTCCATCGCGTTGCAGGAAGGGACGAAGCTTATCCAGTACGTCCAGCACTTCGTCGTACATTGTTTCTTGAACTTGTTCACTCATTGCAATTCACTCCTTTCTACCCTATTATAGTACAAAGCGAAGCAGATGAAAATGGTTCGCAACCGCAATCCTAAAAGTCAGGTGATTATAGATGATAAAACCGATGATCGAATTTTGCGCCAGCAACATGCACCACGGCACGGACGAGGTGATGCGCCGCTTCGAACTAGACGACGAATACGAAGTAACCGAATACGGCTGTCTTGGCAATTGCGGCGAATGTTACCTGAAGCCGTACGCGTTGGTGGAAGGCACCATCGTAGCCGTAGACGACGTCGAAGAGCTGTACCAGGCCGTGCTCGACTCGCTCAAACAGCAGCAATCCGACCGGGAAGCGCTGGACAAGCTGCTCGACGATTTGTAAGCGGCATTTAACCCAGATGGCGCTTGGAGCGCCAGAGCACGCCGCTTTTGACGAGACGCGGCACGCGGCCGAGGATCGGCGTTCCGCCCATTAAGCCGAAGCCGCTTTTTTTGCCCAGCGAGCCGAGCACGCCTTTCAGCTTGATCTTGCCAAGCCGCGGCGTTTTGTCATGCCAGATGGCTTGAAGCACTTCGGCAATCTGCTTGCCTTGCGCGCCAGCAGCCTGGCCGCTTGGCGAAAGCGGCAGCGCCGCGCAATCGCCCACGACGAACACGTTGTTGAAGTCGGGCAATTGATGGTAAGGATTAAGGATTAAACGCCCTTGATTGTCCTTGGGGAGCTCCATCCGCTGCACCAGCTCGACGGGCTGGATACCTGCCGTCCAAACCGTAACGTCGGTAAGAATCGGGACGTCCGAATGGGCATCGTACAGAACGCCCTGCTCCAGCTTGTGCAGCGCAACGTTGCCCCGCATTTCGACGCCGTGCTCGACGAACCAATCGGCCACGAAGTTCTGCAGCCGTCCCGGGAAAGCGGACAACACTTTTGGGCCGCGATCCAGAATTCGAATGTTGAGATCGGGACGGCTTTCCCTCAGCTCCGCCGCGACCTCCACTCCGCTAAGTCCTCCTCCGACGATCGTCACTTGCCCGTATGGCTTGACGTCGTTTAACTGCGCATAGGTTTTCCTGCTTGCAGAGAACGTCTGGATGCTAGTGGAGAATTCCTCCGCGCCGTCAATTCCGTGATATTTGTCCGTGCAGCCGAGCCCGATGACCAGCCAGTCATAAGCAATCGGCTCATGGCCTTCCACCATGACCAGTTCGTTCGCCATGTCGATGTCCGTAATTTCTCCGTAGGCGTAAGTCACCCGCGGATCGACCGGGAATTTGACGCGCAGCTCCAGGTCAGATACCGTACCGGCCGCCAGCGCGTAGTATTCCGTCTTCAGACCTTGGAACGGCATTCTGTCAACAAGCGTGATGGATACGTCGCTTGGCAGTTGATGTTCGATCAATTCGTCCACGATGGCGGCTCCGCCGTAGCCGCCGCCCAATATAACTACTTTTCTCATCGGTTCTCCAGCTCCACGATTCGTGATGTATTGTAGGTTGTGCCTAGAACATAGGGATTACTCATTCATAAATTTTGATTTCGTTGTAGAAAGTGTCACGCTCGACGGGTATTCTGCCCGCGCCTTTAATGAGCCAAATCAGATCCTCGCGCGTAATGCCTTCCGGCGTCAGCGCCCCTGCCGCATGGCTGATCTTTTCCTTGACGATCGTGCCGTGCGCGTCGGATGCGCCCATCGTTAGGGCTACCTGGGTTAACTGAACGCCGATGTTAATGAAGTACGCTTTGATATGCTGGAAGTTATCGAGCATAAGCCGGCTGATCGCGATCGTCTTGAGATCCTCGAACGCGGAGTTGCGCCGGCGGATGCCCGCCTTCGGATTGATGGGCTGCATGGACAGCGGGATAAAGACCAGGAACCCGTTCGTCTCGTCCTGCAGCTCGCGCAGATGGATCAGATGCTTGATCCGGTCCTCCTTGGTTTCGATGGAGCCGTACAGCATCGTCGTATGCGTGCGGAGTCCCAGCTCGTGCGCCGTGCGGTGCACGTCCAGGTACTGCGACACGTCGGCCTTGTCGACGCGCATCTTCTTGCGGTAATGATCGGACAGGATCTCCGCGCCGCCGCCGGTAAGCGATTCGAGACCGGCTTTCATCAGCTCCTGCAGCACTTCCTTGTAGGACAAGCCGCTGATGCGCGAGAAAAAGTCGATTTCGGCAGCCGTGTATGCCTTCAGCGTCACTTCGGGGAAGCGGGCCTTCAGCGCCTTGAGCGAATCGACATAATATTGAAACGGAACATGGGTATTATGGCCTCCGACGATGTGGAATTCGCGAACGCCGGGGTGGAAGTGCTGCTCGACGTAAGCGATCATCTCTTCTCCGCTTAGCGTGTAAGCGCCGGGATCTCCTTCGTCTTTGCGGAAATTGCAGAAGGCGCAATGGGCCTCGCAGACGTTGGTGAAATAAAGGCTCATGTTTTCGATGAAATAAACCTTTTTGCCGTTTTTGCGCAGCGCGACTTCGTTGGCGAGTTGTCCAATCGTCAGCAGATCGTCCGACTGGTATAAGAAAACGCCGTCTTCTAGCGATAAGCGTTGCCCATGACGCACTTTCTCGATGATGGACAGCATATGGCTCTCTTGTGATGGTACGATAACGTTCATGGCGGAACCTCCTAGACCCCCGCATCGGATCGCTCGGGCGTAAGCCTTGCGAGCCGGGGATCGACTATAGTTGCTTGGCAATAGGTTTGTGAAAAAAATAACATACATTTGCATCAGATTTTCTGTAACCATTATAAACCTCGCACGTAGCAGGGGCAACATAAAAAAACTGTGCTCTTATTCCCATGGAACAAACCTTGAGCATGAAGGCCAGGTGGAGTATACTATGGATAAGTAAGTGAATGGAGGGATGAGGCATGATCACGATCAGCGAGCTTGCGTCTGAGAAGATAAAGGATATGATGGAAGAGGAAGCAACGCCGGGCTTGTTCTTGCGCGTAGGCGTCAAGGAAGGCGGATGCAGCGGCTTCTCCTACGGGATGGGCTTCGACGACGAAGTGAACGAAGGAGACCAGAAGCTGGAGTCTGGCGGCATCCAGGTCGTCGTGGACGCCGAAAGCGTCAAATATTTGTACGGTCTGGTCATCGATTTCAAGGAATCCGCGATGGGCGGCGGCTTCACGATCGAGAATCCCAACGCGAGCGCGACCTGCGGCTGCGGTTCGAGCTTCCGGACGGCTACCGACGCGGGCAAGCCGGCCGAAGCCGGCGAGTGTTAATCCATAATACTTGATATTTACGAACGACGGTCGGTTTCCGCGCATAGGCGGAAATTCGGGACTGCCGAAAATGCGGGCCTCTTTGAAGGACTAGTCTCGAACTATTCCTTTAGGGAGGTTTTCTATTTGAGCGGCGATAGCGATATATTTCGCCGCGATCGGCATTATAATGAATGGAACGTAATTTGAACCGCCTCTACCTTATTCGGAACGGGATGAATGTATATGCTACGACCTTTCAGCCACAGCGTCCGCGACTTCCGCGCGCTCTACAAGAAGCTGCTGGTCTTCGAATATTTGTTTATGCTGCTGACCAGCTTCGCCATACTTCCGCTGCTGAATTACATATTCAACAAAGTCATGTGGGTGCTGGGCACCGGCTCGCTGCTTAATAACGACGTCTACCGGCTTGGCTACAGCTACGAGGGTGTCAGCGGCCTCGTCGCGATCGGCGTTATCGCGTCGTTTGTTCTTTTTATTGAATTCGGAGTCGTCATCACGATCGCGCAAAAGCATTATTTTGGCCAAAAGGTGCTGATCACGGACTCGTTATGGACGACGCTTAGACGGACGCCGCGGCTTTTCGGCTTCGGCCTTGTCCAGCTCGTGTTCTTTTTGCTCGTCCTTATTCCTTTCGTGGATTCGCCGCTGTCGGCGGCTTTCTATCGGTTGTTCAACGTGCCGATTTTTCTGAATACCCGCGTGTTCAACGCTTCGCAGCTCATGATCGGGCTATATGTCCTGCTGTTGCTTGGGACGGTCTACACGGTGCTCAGGTGGATATTCGTGCTCCACTTCATCGTGCTGGAAGGACAGTCCATTACGGAAGCGATACGCAGCAGCCTGGCGCTGACGAGGGGGAAGCGGGGGCGGTTGTTCGTGAATCTATTCCTGCTTAACGGCGTCGTGCTCGGTCTCGGCTTCGGCTTCATCTCGCTCGTCTCCTACCTGCCGGAATGGCTCGACAATAACGTGCTAAAGCTGTTTACGGATCATTATACCTTGACCTTATCGACGGTACTGGCCTATATGGTGACGCTGCTCGTCCTTCCGTTTAATCTGATTTATCTGACCCGTCTCTATTACGAATACGGCCAGCGATTCGGCATCGACGCGGAAGACCGGCTGGAGCTTGCGCGAAGTCCGATCCTGGGGCGATTGGAGCGACGCGTGACCGCAGCGCTGGCTCGGGTCAAACGCAAGCGGGCGGTCTATGTTTCGCTTGCCGTCATTTACGTTTGCCTGGCCTTGCTGGTCAGTTATTCGACGAACGATAATCTCGTGTACGCCAAGTGGGGCGTGCTCGTGTCCGCGCATCGGGGCGACAGCGAGGATGCTCCCGAGAATTCGCTGCAATCCGTGCGCACGGCGATCCAAAAGGGCTACCAGTCGGTGGAGCTGGACGTCCAGCTTACGCGGGACGGAACGGCGGTGCTGCATCATGATTATTTGCTGCAGCGGATGGCCGGCGTGAAGAAAAAGGTCAGCGACTTGACCTATGAAGAGCTATCGAAGCTAACGATCGGAACCTACGAAATGCCTCCCGTGCTTGCGGAAGGAGAAGAAGCCGAGGAAGTCGGCATAGGCGAAATCGAGTCGGTGCGCATCCCGCTGCTGTCCGAGGTGCTCGCGGAAGCGCAAGGCAACATCAAGTTGCTGCTGGATCTGAAGCCTTACGGAGACGGGGAGGAGCTCGTGCGAGAGGTCGTCGCGCTGGTCGGCGCCTTCGGCATGGAGGAGGACGTATACATCCAGTCGTTCGACAGCAAGGCGCTCGCCTTGATACGGGCGCTGAATCCGGACATCAGGATCGGCCAGATTCTCTATTTTGCGCTGGGGGATTTGACGACGATAGACGTCGACTTCTACACGATCGAACAAGTGATGTTGACCGACAAGCTGGTCGACGAGGCCCATCGCAACGGACGCGAGGTGTGGGTATGGACGGTGAACAGCAGCCGCAATATGAAGGAAGTGCTGAAGTATCGGATCGACGGCATCATCACAGACTATCCGGCCCGCGCGCAGACGTTGGTCGAGCTTAACCTGTAACCTATCCCGCACGCAAAGGAACGTGAATCGCCGTGTACAAAATATTTATCGTGGAGGACGACGACAAAATCGCGTCCATCCTGAAGGGGCGAATGGAGCAATATGGCTACGAAGCGGCCGCGGCAACGGAGTTCCGGGATTTGATGCCGCAGCTGCAAGCATTCGAGCCCCAGCTCGTGTTGCTGGATATTAACCTGCCGTATTTCGACGGCTATTATTGGTGCCGCCAAATCAGGAAACGCTCAAGCGTGCCGATTATTTTTATATCCGCCCGATCGGGGGAAATGGATCAGGTCATGGCGATCGAGAACGGCGGCGACGATTATATTACGAAGCCGATCGCGCTTGAATTGCTGATGGCCAAAGTAAGAGGCGCCCTAAGAAGAGTATACGGCGAATACGCGCAGCAGCCGGCAGCCGGCTCTGGCGGCGCTCCGGCGCTTTCGGGGAGGGACGTTGCCGAGAACGCGGCCGAGATATCGGCGGGCGGGCTTACCTTGTATTTGAGCCGCAACGAAGCGGAATGGAACGGCAGCCGCGTAGAGCTCACGAAAAACGAATGCCTGCTCGCGGAATGCCTGATTCGCAGGCCGGGCCATGTCATCCCCCGCGAGCAGCTGCTTGAGGCGCTGTGGGACGACGTGCAATTCGTGGACGACAATACGTTGACCGTTAACGTCACGAGGCTTCGAAAGAAGCTGGAGGAGCTGGGGCTTCCGAGGGCGATCGAGACGATAAGGGGCCAGGGCTACAAGCTCTCAAGCGATGGTACGGGGGACCGGGCATGAGCAGCGAAAAGAAGGCGGCGGCGCGAGGCGGGATGGGGGGAGGAAGCGGGATGTTCGGGGTCTTTGTACGGGACAGGCTGCTCTCCATCCTATGCATCGTGCTGATCGGCACGCTTGCCGTATGCATGCTGCTGCTGGAGCGGTGGAGATATCCGGGGATGGTGGAGTCCGGCACGATCTATTATTTTATTTTGCTCGCTTTTGTTGCCGTAGTCGTCTGGCTAGGCGCGGACTATGCGAGACAGCGCCATTATTATAAGCAAGTGATCGAGGCGCTGGGACGCACCGACGAGCTGCAGGCGTCCGCCATCGTGCAGTCGGCCGTAACCGGCGAGCAGCGAGTCGCGCTTAAGCTGCTGCAAGAGCAGCATAACGCGTTTCTGAAGGAGCTAAACCGCTATCGGCGCAATCAGGAGCTTCATAACCACTTCGTCCTGCAATGGGTGCATCATATGAAGACGCCGTTGTCGGTCATGCACTTGCATATGCAGGAAGGAACGGAGCGGGGGTGGAAGACGGAGCAGGAGCAGCGGGCGATGGCAAGCAGCATGCTCGAGGAGGCGGATCGGCTGACGCGCGGGCTGGAGATGATGCTGCATACGGCAAGGATGGACAAGTTCGAGCTGGATCTCCTCGTTCGCCGGCTGCCGCTGCACGAGCTCGTCCGGACGGCGATCAACGCGCACAAACGTTTATTCATCCGGCATTCCATCTTTCCGAAGGTGGAGGGGGAGCTATGGGCGGAATCCGACGAGAAGTGGATCGCGTTCGTCCTTCATCAGCTGGTCAGCAACGCGATCAAATACAGCAAGGGGAAGCCCGGCGCCAAGACGCTGTCGTTCAAGCTGGAAGCGCTGCAAGGCGGCAAAGGGCGCTTAACCGTTGCGGATGAGGGGATCGGCATCGCGCCGCAGGACATTCCGCGCGTATTCGATCCGTTCTTCACCGGGGAAAACGGGAGAACGTCGGGAGAATCGACGGGCATGGGGCTATATCTGACCAAGCAGGTGGCGCAGAAGCTCGGCCATGGCGTCCGCATAGAATCGACGCTTGGGCAGGGGACGAGCGTGGAGCTTACGTTCGAGCCAGGCGGCATTCATCGGCTAAGTTAAGGTATTCTTAATCAATATGACAAATCTGTAAGGTTGGCGGTCCGGATTGAAAGGCTAATCGATGGGCTGCTCCTCGAGGGCAGGTTTATACTAACGATATAGAAATAGAAACACGACATATCGTCGTCCGAAGAGGAGCAATGACAATGAGCGTTCTTAAAGCGCAAGGCTTAGGCAAAATATACAGCAGCAAAGGCAACGTCGTATACAAAGCGCTGGAGGACATCGATCTCCAGATAGAAGCGGGAGAATTCGTAGGCGTGATGGGGCCTTCGGGCAGCGGCAAAACGACGCTGCTCAACCTGCTCGCGACGATCGACCGGCCGACCTCCGGCGCGATCGAAATCAACGGCGTGAATCCGACGAAGCTGACGGACAACAAGCTGGCGCTGTTCCGTCGCCGCGAGCTTGGCTTCGTCTTCCAAGACTTTAATCTGCTGGATACGCTGTCGATGAAAGAAAACATTATTCTACCGCTGGTATTGGAGGGAATGGCTCCGCGGACGATCGAACAGAGGCTGACGCCGATCGCGGACATGCTGGGCATAGCCGCGATCATGGACAAGCGGACGTACGAGGTGTCGGGCGGTCAGAAGCAGCGCGCCGCCATCGCGCGGGCGATCATCCACCAGCCGTCCCTCGTGCTGGCCGACGAACTGACGGGCAACCTCGATTCCAAGGCGGCCAGGGACGTGATGGACTCGCTGAAGGATATGAACGAAAAGCTGAAGGCGACGGTGCTCATGGTGACGCATGATCCGTTCTCCGCGAGCTATTGCCAGCGGATCGTTTTTATCAAAGACGGCAAGCTGTTTTCGGAGATTCGCAAGGGCGGCAACCGCCAGGCGTTCTTCCAGCAAATATTGGACGCGCTAAGCGTGCTGGGAGGGAATTTCGATGACGTTCCGTTCGCTCGCGCTTAGCAACGTAAGAGGCAATTGGAGGGCGTATAGCGCGTTTTTCCTCAGCAGCGTGTTCTCCGTCATGATTTTCTACATCTACGCCGCCTTTATCTATCATCCCGATGTCGCCAGCGGAGCTATTCTGCAGGCGGACAGGGTGCGCAAGGGCATGGAATTCTGCTTGTACCTGATCATCGTCTTTTCGTTTATGTTCATCTTGTACTCCAATTCCGCGTTTCTCAAGACGAGGAAACAGGAATTCGGCTTGTTCTCCCTCTTCGGGATGACCAAAGCCCAGCTTCGCAAGCTTGTCGTCTACGAAAATATGTCGATTGCCATGATGGCCATCGGAGCGGGCATCGGTCTCGGCGTTTTGTTCAGCAAGCTGTTTTTTATGGCGCTCGGGGCCATGCTGGAAATCAAGGAGAGCATTTCCTTCGCCGTTCCGCTGAAATCAGTTGTCATGACGGCAGGAGGATTCTTCCTATTGTTCCTCGGCATATCGATTTGGACGGTCATGCGCATGGGCAGAACCGAAATCATCGACATGCTAGGGGCCGCTCGCAAGCCTAAAGGCAAGCTGGTTTATTCGAGATGGCTTGTCCTGTTGACGGTGGCTTGCCTCGGATCGGGTTATGCCATGGCGACGATCATGAAGGCGGACTCGTTCTTCCTGCTGTCGCTGCCCATCCTGGTTACGGTCGTGGTGGGAACCTACTTCTTGTTCTCGCAGCTGAGCATCCTGTTCATAAGGTGGATCCAGAACCGGAAGAGCATCTTCTACAACCGAACGAACATGCTGATCTTCGCGCAGCTAGGCTACAAGATCAGGGACAATTCCCGCATCCTGTTCGTCGTCTCGATTTTGAGCGCCGTGATTCTGACCGCGATGGGCACCGTGTATATTATGCAGATTCAGAACAAGCAGCAGTTGCTCGAGAGCTCGCCGTTCACACTCTCGTATATCGAAAAAGGGCTGCATGCGCAGGATGTCGTAAACCGCGACGAGATGAAGGACATTCTGGCGCAAGACGGCGTGAAGATCAGCAAGGAATTTAAGGTCGCCGGCTTGGCGCTGGAGCAATATCTAATCAAGTTCGAGGATCGCGGACGCACAATGGGACGCGAGGATTGGAGCGATGCCGAAGAAGCATACTCCGCGTTCATTATTTCCTCGACGGATTACAACAAGCTGGCGGACTACACGGGAGCGCCGAAGCTCGAGGTGCCTAGCGGAAGCGTGACCGTTCTTCGTCCGAGCATGGATGATACGAAGTACGGAAGCGGCACCGCGACAGGCATTATCGCGGGCGAACGCGTTGAAATCCCGGTCTCCGGTACGGTCCATGCCAGCGTGACCAACGGTTGGATGAATTCCAACGCCGTTACGATGGTCATGGACGATCTAAGCTACGTTGATCTCGCATCGGGCGTGCCGGAGGAGCAGCAACGCGTGTATTACGGCATCGATCTCGCCAACTGGGAGAAGACGGCTCCGACCGTGGAGAAGCTGCAACAGCTGGTGCCGGAGTCCGCGAAAGGCGATATCGACTTCTATCGGGCGGAGAGATACGTCAACAATCAACTTTCGGCGGTTCTGACCCTATTCATCGGTCTATTCATTAGCTTGCTCTTCTTTATCGCGGCCGGCAGCATGATTTATTTCAAGCTGTTCACGGAGCTGCAAGAGGATCAAACCCAGTTCAGGGGGCTGATGCGGATCGGCATGACGCGCAAAGAGATTCGCCGGATCGTGGTCAGCCAGATCGCCATCGTTTTCTTTATCCCGTGTCTCGTCGGTATCGTCCATGCTTTGTTCGCGATGGTGGCGCTGGACAATATGTTGGATTCGTCCAATTGGTTGTATTCGTTCGTGGTAATCGGCATTTATATCGTTATGCAAACCCTGTATTTCCTGCTTGCCAGCGGGACGTACATGGGGACGATGCTGCGCGGCGCCTCGACCTCCTCGTAAAGACAAGGAAGCATCGCGAACCGCGATGTTCCGTTCATAGATGCGCAAAAACCGGCATGCCGCACTCCATTTTGGGAGGCGGCATGCCGGTTTCTTTACGTTACTCTAGCGGCGCGAAGGCGTAGCCTGCAATGCGGGCAGGTCGAAGCGCGATTAGCCGCTCGCCGCATGGCCAAGCAGTCCGCCGACGGACTCGACCCGCACCTCGCCGCGGCTCGCGTAGCCGGGCAACGTCTCGCATGAATAAGCGACGAGGCCGTTCAGCTCCAGCATGGTCAGCCTGTTTCCGTGTTTGGCTCCCGTATCGACGCCGATCCGTCTCGCGTCCGACCAGAGCTCGCCGGCCGGAGCGCCAAGCTTGAACGTCGGCGTGTGCCCGAAAACGATCCTGCGCTTGCCGGGCAGGCGATCTGCCGGGACGTTGTAGAATTCTTCCCGAATCTCCGTCAAGTCGCGCGCGGTCTGGCTGTCCAGCGCTCGTCCGGGACGGATGCCCGCATGAACGAACAAATAATCGGAGGTCTTGATGTACAGAGGCAAGGTCGTGATCCAATCCGCGTATTTGCGGTACGCCGCGCCTCTTCTTCGCAGCATGGAAGCCAGCTTAAGCTCCTGATTGCCGGGAATCGCCCGGGCTCCTCCATGAACCAGCGCCCGAACGAGATCCAGCGTATCCCAGCTCGCCGATTTGTCCGCGTCGATGTAATCGCCGAGCAGCATCAGCCTGTCGGCGCCGGGGTCGTAAGCGGCGGCCTCGAGAAGCGCTAGGAGGCCGGTCTTGTGTCCATGGATATCGGATACGACTAACAAACGGTTCTCCGTGTTTCTTGATGTTTTGTTGGCCACTCGCGATCGACTACCTTTCGTCCTCGTTCCTGTACATATATGCGGAGTCCGGCTTGATGCCGATCGTCACGCACTCGCCAGCCGGCAGAGGGTTCTCATGTACAATATATAACCGCTGGCCGCAACTGGTCTCGGCTACTGCACGCCAGCAAACGCCTTCGAACGAACAATGGACGATCGTCACCGTCAATCGATTGACGGGATCGTCTTGGCCGCCGTTAAGGTTTCCCGCGTTTCCGCCTGCTTCGACGGAGACGGATTCCGGACGGAACAGAATGACGCCCGGCTTGCCGAGCAAGGCGCTATTCGCGCCAGGAGCCGCTCCCGGATCGGGGAGACCGTGAAGGAGATTAGCACCGCCCATTGACAAGGCATAGCCACGCTCCGTTGCGGCAAAGATGCCCTCGAGCGAGTTGATGGCGCCGAGCAGGGAGGCGGACCAACGGGAAGCCGGCCGGCGGAAGCACTGCTCGGGCGTCCCGAGCTGATCGATCCGGCCGCCGCGCATGATGAGGAGACGGTCCGCCATCGCGAACGCCTCGTCGGGATCATGCGTAACGTGGAACACGCTAGTGCCCAGCTTGCGGAACAGGTAGGCCATCTCGGTCCGCATCTCCACTCGAAGCCGCATGTCGAGATTGGAAAGAGGCTCGTCAAGGAGCATCAGCCTGGGGCGCGTGGCAAGCGCTCTCGCGATCGCCACGCGCTGCTGCTGTCCGCCGGATAGCTGGGGAGGCAGCCTGCGCTCAAGTCCTTGCAGCCGGAGGAGGCGCATAAGCTCGTCTAATCTGCTTCCCATCTCGTCGCGGCTTAGCTTCATCCGTTTCATGCCGTATTCGATATTTTCCTTGACCGTCATATGGGGCCATAGCGCGTAATCCTGGAATACCATGTTCACGCCCCTGCGTTCAGGCGGAGTCAGGCGGTTCCGGGATGAAATAACGGCGCCGTCCATCGCGATCTCGCCGTCGTCGGGAGAAGCCAGTCCCGCGATTAGCTGGAGCAAGGTCGACTTGCCGCAGCCGGATGGCCCCAGCACGCTGATGATCTCGCCGGGCCGCATCGTCAGATCGACACCGTCAAGCGCTTGAAAGCTCCCGTATCGCTTGGCGAGCTTGCGGATTTCCAGAAGCGGCGCGGTTCCGGAAGCGTTAGGCGAGCTTGGCTGGGGCTCTTGCGCCGGATGGCGCGGCTCAGCGAGGTTCTGGCGGACAGGCATTGCTTGTATAGGCATTTCCCGTACGGAATTTGAGTTCATGATTGAGCCTCCTTGCGGCGGAGCAGCTTTTCGGCCGCGAGAATAATAAGAATGACGAGAGCGGAGCCCGTGACCGTCGCGGCCGACGCGTATCCGAAGTCAAGATCCTCGAACGCTTTGTTGATCGCGACGGGGAGCGTCGAAAATTTGGGCGGGAACAAGATGGAGTTGACCGCCAGATCGAACATGCTGGAGCCGAACGCCGCAAGTGCCGCGGACACGAGAGCGCCGCGGATGAGCGGAAGCAGTATATGGCGGATTCTCGCCAAGAAGCCGCCGCCTTGCAATTGCGCCGCGGTCAGCAGCTGCGCGGGCACCTTGGCCATCGCTCCGGTCATCAGTCTCGTAATGACGGGGATCGCGCCGGCTACCGCGGCGAGCACGAGAATCCATGGCGTGCCGTACAACAGCAAGCCGATCCTCTCGAGCCAGGCTTGGTTCCAAACGAAGATATAGCCGATGCCGAGCACGACTCCGGGAACGGCTAGGGTAACGATGGATACGGTCTCGATCGCCCGCTTGAAGCGGAAGCCCGAATACGTCAATACATAGGCCACTCCGAGGCCGACGAGCAATCCGATCATGGCAGCGGCCGCGGCGATGAGCAGGGAGTGCCACAGACCCTCCAGCAGCTCGCCGCTCCCCGAGAAGAGGCGGCCGTAGTGCGATAAGGTGAGATTATTGAAGGCAAAGCCTCCGCCTTGCGTCTTGAATACCGACATCAGCACGTTGGCCCCGATGGGGATGCCGATGGCGATAAATAAAAGAATTACGTTCAGCGATGTCAACAGCGGGCCGAGGCGACCTGCCGGCTTGGGGACGCCGCGAACGGCGCCGCCCGACAGGAAGTCGAAGCGCGATCGTTTGAGGGCGTGAAATTGCAGCACCATGGCAAGGCCGATCAATACGACGAGATAAAAGGACAATACTCCCGCCATGTCGAATCGAATCGGCGACGTATAAATCGCGGAGTAAATCGAATACGGCAGCGTAGGAAACTTATAGACGGCCGCAATGGAAGCGGGCATGCCGAAGTCGCCGATCGTATCCATAAAGACAAGCGCCGCGCCGGCAAGCACGGCCGGAAGCAGCAACGGTCCTTGGATCGTGCGCCAAACCGTGAACGCCGTCGCGCCAGACAGCCGAGCGGCATGGGCGAGCTGATCGACCTTCCATTCGAGCGCGGCGTAGACGCTTAGGTAAGCGAACGGGAACTTGCTCAGCATCATGACAAAGATGAGGCCCGCAGGCTGAAAGACGGCCGGCGTCACCCATCGCCAGCCCAATAATTCGACGGCGATGCCGCCTCCCGCGGCGAACAGCACCCAGCCTTGGGCGAGAATAAACGAAGGCGTGATGAGCAGGAGCCACGCTGCAGCGTCGAGCAGCTTCGCCGTACGGAACGACCAGCCGGCGCGCGCGACGGCAAGCGCGCTCCCGAGCAGCGTGGCCAGCAGCGTCGTGCCGATGCCAAGCAGGAGCGAGTTCTCCAGCGACTTCTGCCATAGCGGGCGATGGAAGATTTCCAGCAGCAGCTTCCAGTCGCCCAGCTCGAAACGACCGAAGAAAATCCCGGGCAGCAGCACCTGGATCATGACTGCCGCCAAGGGATAGAGAACCAGGATGAACAAGATGACGCTTACCGTCCACCCCAGCCGATTATGATTTATGCCGAACATGGCCGTTATTGGACCGATTGATCCGCGAACCACTGCTTGATCGCGGCTTCATTCTGAGATGCCCAAGAAGCCTCGGCTGCGACGAGCTTCGCGTTCGCCGCCCGGTCGGGCTTGGCGTTTACTCCGCTCACGGAAGGCTGGAAGTAGCTTTCGTCGCCTTGGTCGATCAAGGCTTGCTGAGTGGCGGGATCAAGCAGGAACTCGACAAAAGCTTTGGCCGCGTTCGGATTTTTGGTGTCCTTCTGAATGGCCGCTACCCGGACGGATGCCGGAGCGCCTTCCTCCGGCCAGATGATTTCGATCGGCTCATTGGCGTTTTTCATCGCGTAAGCGTTGCTCTCTTGCAGCGCGGCAATCGTGATTTCGCCGGCGGACAGCGATTTGACGACGTTTGGATTTTTGGGGTATACCTTCAAGCCGTTTTTCATCCAGCCGTCGAAGAACGTTTGTCCTTCCTCCATCCCCTTCTCGCCGAAGAACCAGGAAACGAACGGATAAGCGGGAGCGGCGATCGCGGGATCGGCCATTCCGATCGCGTCTTTGTATTTGGCATCGGCGAACTGCTCCCAGCTCGTTGGGGCGTCTTCCGCCTTTACTTTATCCTTGTTGTACACGATAACGCCCGCGGCGTGCGCGCCGGTCGGCACGTACCAATTTTTTTCGGGAACAAACGACTTCGCGAAATCGGTCAGGCCGGAGAGATTGTCCGGAGCCCAGTCTTCCATCAGTTGTCCGGCTTCGCCCAGACCGTTAATGGATGGCATGGCGTCCATCCACAGCACGTCCCAGTGGGGATTGCCTTTCTCCGCCTCGACGCGGGACATGATCTCCGCGCCGTTGCCGACGACCACTTCGACCTTGTAGCCCGTTGCGGCTTCGAATAACGGCGGAATAAGCGCGTCGAAGTCGTTGAGGTAGACGGTAAGCGTACCTTCATCCTCGACTTTGGGCTCTTCGGTCGGATCAGCCGTTTCGGTCTGCCCGGGCGTCTCCGATGCCTCCGGGCCGGCGCCGGCGCCATTGTTAGTTTCTCCGTTGCCGCACGCGGACAGCGCGAGCAGCATGACGATCATAAGCGCGGAAACGAGAACGTTCGTTTTTTTTGACAGCATGTTTATTGAGTCCCTCCATCTTCTAATTGGCTTGCATCATTAACTGTACAGCCGATATGTAAGACGGGCGTTAACGGTATGTCGAGTTTTTGTTAAATAACGTCGATATGTATTGATATTTATATAGATGTTATCTATATTAAAACCGATGAAAAGGATGGAGGGAAACGCATGAACGTACAGCAATTGAAGGTATTCATCGAGATGTGCGGAGGGCGCACGCTGGCGGAGGCCGCGGACAGGCTGGGACTTCGGCAGCCGACGGTCAGCTTTCACCTCCGGAAGCTGGAGGAGGAGCTGGGACTTGAGCTGTTCCGCAAGCTCTCCCGGAGCCTGCAGCCTAACGAGGCGTCCGCGGAGCTGCTTCCGTATGCAAAGCGGATCGTCTATTTGATGGATGAGGCGAGGGGGGCGATGGCGGCATATCGCGATCAGGAGGAGGGGCGACTGCGAATCGGCGCCAGCTATACGCCGGCTACCTACGTTCTTCCGCTCCATATCGCGAATTATCGCAAGCTCCACGACAGGCTGAATTTGACGCTGACCGTAAAGCAAGCGGAGACGGTGTTGTCCATGCTGCGCAATTACGAGGTGGATGCGGGGATCGTCTCGCTGGGTCACACGTCGCACGAAGGGCTGAAGGTGCTGCCGCTTGTACCGGACGAGCTGAAGCTGTTCTTGTCGCCCGAGCATCCGCTATCCGCGAACCATGAGATCGGGATAGCTGATTTGTCAGGCGAGACGTTTCTTCTCCATGAGGTAGGCTCCACCTCCAGAACGTTATCGGACGAATGGGCATCGGCCGCCGGGCTTGCCTGGGGACAAGTCATGGAGCTGGGGGCGATCGAAACGATCAAGGAATCCGTCAAACGGAACATCGGTATCGGCCTCTTGCCGATCCGCAGCGTGCAGCGGGAGGTGGATAACGGCGAGCTCGTCCTCAAGGATCTGCCCCATTATACGAACAAACGTTATATTTGCCTCGCTTATCGCGACGAAGAGCAGCTATCCGCCCAGGTACGAGGATTTATTGAATATATAAAGCAGGTCATGGCTTAGCCCGTTAACTCCCTCGCTGCAGCCTGCCGAAATATTTGACCATTTCCTTCAGCGTGTGCGCCCGGCCGATCGGTCCCCACGCGTCCCACTCCCTGCTGTCGGGATAATAGACGCGGCTCTCCCGTACAGCGCGGAGCCGCTGCCAGACGGGATCGGACGCGAACGCGTGGTATACGGATTCGTCCGTCCACAGAATAAGCAGCTGCTCGGGATCCAGCTGCAGCAGCTCCCGCGGAGTCACGGTGCGATACGAGCCGAAATCGAGACCTTCCACGGGCCTGAACCGCAAACGCTGATAGAAAAGCTCCGTAAACGCGTGATCGTTCGTGCCGTACAAGCGGCACTTTCCGGGAAGCAGGCGGACGATGGCCCATTGGCCCGCGCCCGCCGCCGCGGCCAGCTTGCGCCTGGCATCTTGCTCCTGCTGCGCCATCCTCCGGATCACGCGCTCCGCCTCCGTCTTGCGGTCGACGCGCGCGGCGATCTCCCGGAAATATTGCTCCCACGTGACGGATTCGTCGATCAGATCGGCGTTGCCGTCTTCTCCCCAATGCTTGTCTCCCAGATCGTGATTAAGCCGCGTCCGCAGGACGAGATCCGGCGAATGACGCATGACGTCCTCGGAGCGGATCGGCCGCTCGGCATTGAGCGGAATGGTGCCGTTCAACCTCTCTTGAAGAAAGGAAGGGAAGCCCGACGCCGTCTTGAAGTAGCTTGGAAAGCTCGGAGCGGCTATCGGCAATATGCCAAGCGCCAGCATGTGGTCCTGCAGCTGCAGGCTGCTGACGATCGCGATGCGCCGGTCGCGGCGCTTCAGGAAGACGGAGGGAGACACACCCTCCGTCTTCTTGAACACGCGGCTGAAGTATAGCTCGTCTTGGTAGCCGACGCTGACGGCGACATCCCGCAGCGCGCCGTTGCCGCTTGACATAAGCTCCTTGGCGCGGAGCATCCGGAGCCCGGTGAGGTAAGCGCCGGGCGACATGCCGGTCAGCTTCTTGAACGCCCTGCTGTAAGAGCTTGGCGTCATGCCCGCCATATTCGGCAGATCGCCGATTTGCACGGACTTGCCGATGCGCTGTTCCATATAATCGATCGTGAGCTGGAGCGGATCGTGCGCGGGCGCCTTCGCAGCTCTTCGGAATGCCTGGAGATGCAGAAGCAGCTCGCTTAGCGAGAGCTGCCGGCGCAGCGATGCCAGCTCCCCTTCCTCCTCGAGCGCTTGGCCGAGCTGGCGCAGCAGAGATCCGGTCTGCGGAGCCGGAGCATGGTGGACGGAGCCTTGGGCAAACAAGGGCTGCGGCAACGTTGTTCCCACTGCAGCGAGATCGACGCTCTCCCTATTCACAAGGGTAGACAGAAATTGGACAAGGACGACGCTTAATCCTTCCGCCGAATCCGGCATCAGCTCGGCGCAGGCGCCGCCTTCCGGCAAATAGAAAAAGTCTCCTTGGCGCACGGGCCGGGAGGATCGGCTGCCGAAGCAAACGATGCCCGAGCCCTTCTGAATCCATGCAAGCGCGTCCGTGCCCGGAGCGGGCACTTCGGAACGCCTGCCTTCTTTGAAGCGAAGGTTGCTTATATGAATCGGATAGTAGGCGTAATAGGTTAGATTGCCGTTCTGCTTCAAGAGAAGCGCTCCTTTGAGATGATGTTCATAAAGGCCCTTGCCCGAGCTTTTTGAACCCGCACTTTAATATCGTTCTAAAATTGATAATCATTATCAATAAGAGTGTACCAATAAAAATGGCCGAGGGCAATGACCGATTTCCGTTTTTTGCGAATTTTGTCCATATAAACAAGACAATATCGTGTATACCCAACAGGGGGCTGCACTTGTACAATTAGCATTGAAAATGATTCTCATTGATTCGGGAGGGTGCGTTAGCGGTCATGCATACAAAGTCACATCGTTACTTCCGTCCGTTCGCCGCCAAAGGCTGCCTGACGCTTGCCGCCGTGCTTGTCATCGTTGGATTAACGGGCTGCGGAACGGCGGAGCAGGGCGGGGCTGCGGCTCCGGAGAGCAGCGCCGTCGCCGGGCAGGGAACCGAATCGCCAGCTTCCGACCCGTTCGAGGGAGTGGCGCCGGCAGACGTGCAAGGCGCGCAGGACGGGATCGGGCGGTTGTCGGACGACGTCAAGGCGTTTAAATCCGCGGTGGAAGCGGGCGACAAGGAGACGGCATCCATGCTTGCGGATAACATGGCGTCAACGTGGGCAGCTATCGCCGAGGAGGCGAAGGGACAACAGCCGGAGCGTTGTGAGCAGATTCAGGGCGACCTGTCGAAGCTGCTGACTGCCGTCAAAGCGAAGGAATGGGACACGACGCTCCTAATCGATTTGGATTATTCGCTGTACCAAGGCTTAAGGGATTTGAAGCAAACCATGGGGTACTAGCACAACAATAAAGGGATAAGGAATGGTGAGAAGATCATGAAAGCAAAATCGAAACAATGGCTGCTGCTTATGCTCAGCCTGGTTGTGGCAATATCCTTTATTCCGGCGACGGCATCGGCCGCGGCCGCGTCGATTACCGTAACGATCGACGGCAAGGTGCAAAGCTATTCGGCAAAGCCGAGAATCGTAAACGGCAGAACGCTCGTCCCTTACCGCGCGATCGCGGAAGCGCTTGGCGGCACGGTCGGCTATGACGCGAAGCTCAAGAAAGCGACGATCAAGAAGGGCAGCCAAACCGTCGAATTGACGCAAGGCAGCAAGACGGCCCGCATCAACGGCACCGCGTCGACGCTGGACGCCGCTCCGCTTAACGTTGACGGAACGTTGTTCGTGCCGCTACGTTTCGTAGGGGAATCGCTCGGCGTATGGGTGAACTGGAAGAGCGGCACGTCCACGGCCGCGCTGGAGACGAAACGTTCGTTCAAGCACGCTTGGGGAACCGCCACGCTGACGAAGGTGCCGAAGCGCGTAGTCGTCCTCTTCAACGGCGGCGTGGATATCGCGGTAACGCTTGGCGTCAAGCCGGTCGGAGCCGTAGAATCGTACATTCAGCAACCGTTCTACGAATACATCCGTCCCAGCTTGATCGGCACGAAGACGCTCGGCGACGAAACGCAGCCGAACGTGGAATCGATCGCCGCCCTAAAGCCGGACGTCATCATCGCGACCGAATGGCGCCACGAGAAAATTTACTCCCAGCTCAGCAAGATCGCTCCGACGGTCGTTACGCCCGACCTCGCGGATTGGCAGGATAACCTGGACATCATGTCCCGCGTCGTGAACAAAGAAGAGATCGCGACGGCGTTCCTGGCGGATTGGGACAAGAAGGTGGCCGACTTCAAGCGCAAGGTTCCGGCAAGCGTAAAAGGCAAAGCGATCTCCGTTATCCGCATCAACCCTAACGGAAGCGCGCGCGCTTATAACGAAGGCTTCGCCTACAAGATTTTCCAAGAGCTCGGATTCGCGACGCCTAGCCAGCAGAAGGCAACCGGCAGCACGATCATTACGGTAGCCTCCTATGAGCAAATGTCGCTCCTCGACGGCGATTACATCTTCGATTTCACGACGGATTGGGACGGGGACGGAGCGGTGCTGCAGCATCAGAAGGGCTGGACCGGCCACGCGCTGTGGAAAAACCTGAAAGCCGTCAAAAACAACAAGTATTACAAGGTCAACTCCGTGACATGGAATCTGTCCGGCGGCGCCATGGCGGCGAAGCTTATGCTGGACGATCTGTACTTCTACTTCGGGATGGAGTAACTGCGGGCGGAAAAAACGATAAAGCGTCAAGAGAATGGGCCGCGGGCGGCTCATTCTTTTGCTGCTTCAAGCAGGCAATGGAGAATGGAGAGAGGGAAGGGACATCATGGGACAGAGACGACGGAATGCGTATTTGCGCGGGAGCGGCCTTGCGGCAAGCCTTGTGCTGCTTGCCCTAAGCTTCGCGCTTAACGTGCGCTTCGGCTTCGTGACGGTGAGCTGGTCCGACATCTGGTCGGCGCTGACGGCCTACGACGAAGGAGACAACAATCAAATCATCGTGCAGACGGCAAGGCTACCTCGCGCATGGATCGCCGCGTCAGTCGGAGCGAGCCTTGCGATGGCGGGAGCCGTCATGCAGGCGATGACGCGCAACCCGCTGGCTTCGCCGAGCGTGCTGGGCATCAATGCCGGGGCCTCGCTTGCCGTCGTGGCGGCGATCGCGTTATTCTCGGTCAAAGAGATGGAGGCGCTGCTTTGGGTGTCCCTGGCCGGAGCGGCGCTGGCGGCAGCGGCGGTGTATCTGATCGGCTCTCTTGGACGGGACGGCTTGTCTCCGATGAAGGTCGTGCTGGCGGGAGCGGCGCTCAGCGCCTTGTTCTCTTCCTTGACGCAAGGCATGCTGGCGCGCAGCGAGAGCAGCCTTCAGGAGGTGCTGTATTGGCTGGCTGGCTCGGTAGCGGGGCGCCCCATGGAGATGCTGCTTGCGGTGCTGCCTTATATGCTCGCGGGATGGGTTGCCTGCTTGCTGCTGTCGAGGCAGCTCAATATCATGGCGATGGGCGACGAATCCGCGAAGGGGTTAGGCCAAAGAACCGTCGCCGTCAAGCTGATCTGCGGTCTCGTCGTTGTGGTGCTGGCCGGGTGTTCGGTCGCCGTGGCAGGGCCGATCGGCCTGATCGGCGTCATCGTTCCCCATGCGGCGCGTTACATCGCAGGACTCGACTATCGCTGGCTCATTCCGTACAGCGCCTCGCTTGGCGCCTCGCTGCTCCTTCTGGCCGATCTGGCCGCAAGGTTCGTCATCATGCCGATGGAAGTGCCCGTCGGCATCATGACGGCGGCGCTCGGCGCGCCGTTCTTCATCTCCATCGCGCGGAAGGAGCTGAGGCGCTCTTGAAGCAGATGCGGATCTTACCGCTATTGTTGTTGGCGCTCTTGGCGACCTCGGTCGCTTATATGATGGTTGGCGACCAGTTCATCGGACCGCTGGGGCTGTGGGACGCGTTAACCGGAAGGGGGCCGGAGGAGCTGAGTTTCATCGTGCGAGAGCTCAGGGCGCCTCGCCTTCTCGTAGCCTGCCTGGTTGGTTCCTGCCTGGCTTTGTCCGGAGCTATTCTGCAAGCCGTCATCCGCAATCCGCTTGCCGCGCCCGATGTCGTGGGCATTACGGGCGGGGCGTCGGTAGGCGCGGTCGCGTTTATCACGTGTCTACCCGGCCTGTTCACCATCCATCTGCTGCCGGTTGCCGCCATAATCGGGGCCTTTCTGGCCGCGTTGCTCGTATACGGGCTGGCCTGGAAACGGGGAGCCAGCTCGCTCCGCCTCGTGCTCGTCGGAATCGGCGTGTCGTCGCTGCTCTCGGCGGCGACGTCGTTTATGATGACGTTCGGCGGAACGTATACGGCCACTTCGGCTTATATTTGGCTTACGGGCACGATCTACGGCTCCGCTTGGCAGCATGTCTGGACGCTCCTGCCCTGGGCGGCTGCCGCCTTCGCCATCGTCTACTTCAACACGCGCAACATCGGCGTTCAGCTGCTCGGCGACGAGCTTGCCATCGGTCTCGGCAGCCGAGTGGAGCGGCAGCGTCTCTGGCTCATCCTGCTGAGCGTGGCGCTGGCCGGAGCGGCCGTATCCATCGGCGGCGTCATCGGCTTCGTCGGCCTGATCGCCCCGCACATGGCGCGCAGGCTGACCGGTCCCGTCACGACAAGGCTGCTGCCCGTCAGCGCGCTGCTCGGAGCGATCATCGTGGCGGCTGCCGATCTGGTGGCCCGCGCGGCGTTTCTGCCGCTGGACATACCGGTCGGCGTCTTTACCTCCGCCATCGGCGCGCCGTTTTTTATTTATTTGCTGTACCGCTCCAAGAAGGTTTGAGATGGAAAATAAACAAGCTTCCGCTATTGGCCCTAATCGGACCGCGGAAGCTTGTTTCGTCAGGTAAAGCTGACCTCGACGTGAAGCACCTCGGAGCGGCTGCCGGTCCGGACGGGAGGTCCCCAGAAGCCAAAGCCCGACGAGACGATCGCGTGCAGCCCGCCCTTCCGCTTGTAGCCCCAATCCAGCTCGAACATTCTCCGCGTGATGAGATGGTTCGGCAGCATCTGGCCGCGATGCGTATGGCCGGACAGGCTGAGGTCGATGCCGCTTTCTTGCGCGGCTCCCAGCTCCAGCGGCTGATGATCGAGCAGAATTAGCGGCTTGGAGGCGTCCAGCGGCTCCACGAGCTCGGCGATCGACTGCCGGCGTTCGCGGCGGGCGCCCTCGGACGCTTTATCCTTGCGTCCGATCAGGATGAAGCTGTCGTCGACGACGACCGTTTCGTCCATTAGTACATGGACGCCGATCCGCTGCATCTCCTTGACGTATTCGGGCACTTTGCCGCCGAAATATTCGTGGTTGCCCGTTACGGCGTACACGCCGAGCGGCGCCTTGAGCTTGCTGAACGTAGCGGCGAGATCCTTGCGCAGGAAGGGCTCCAGATCGTCGTCGAGCACGTCGCCGGGAATGAGAATGATGTCCGGTTTAATTTCGTCGACCTTGGCGGCGAGACGATTAAGATGGCGATGTCCGATGACGGAGCCGAGATGGAGGTCGGAGGCTACGGCGATGGTCAATTTATTCCGGCTGCCGGCGCTTTTGTCGATGGCGATGTCGTATCTTCGAATGACGGGACTCCATGCGTTCCGCGTGCCGATTGCCAGAATAACGAGAAGCAGGACGGCGGCGGCGCTGCCGACGCCGAGAATGTAGACGTCGCGGTCCGCGCCGGACAGCTTGAGCGCAAAAGCGACGATATTAGCGACCGGCAGCAGCAGCAAGCCGTATTCCAGCACGGCGAACCAATAAGAGCCGATCAGCTTCATGGGCTCCGCGACAAAACGGAGCAAGGTGGACTGGCCGAGCCGGCCGAGAATGTAGGCGAACGCGAGCAAGGCTACGATGATGCCGTAGACGGGCCAAGCGTCCCAGCCGGTGAGCTCCGAGAGAAGCATCCAGCCGTTCCAGCCGATGTAGGCCGCCAAGACGGAATAGATCGCGAGGAAGGCGGCAATCGTGAAGACGGTACGGATTTTCATGGGGATCAGGCTCCTTTGCGAATCCGATAGGATCATAGAATAGAGAGGATAAGCTGATGAATACTATAGCACAGCGCGGGACGAGCTTCCAATCCGGCTCTTTGGGAGCCGTCCGGCGCGTATTTTTCTTTGCCAGTATACGGATTGCGGCGAACCGGTATGAACGTTTTACGAACACTTCAAAAGAGGGATATCTCCGTTGCGCCACCCTTGCGGCATGTGTTATCTTGTCACCATAACGGATTGGGATGGGAGAGAGTGTGCGGATGAAGGCATTGGTGCTGGCCGAAAAGCCGAGCGTGGCGAAAGAGATTGCCCGGGTGCTCGGCTGCGGCGGAAAGCAGAAGGGATATTTCGAGGGTGGGGGATACGTCGTGACATGGGCCTTAGGCCATCTTGTTACGCTCGCGGAGCCGGAGGATTACGATGTCAAGTTCCGCACGTGGAGCCTTGAGGATCTGCCCCTGCTGCCGGAGAAAATGAATTTGAAGGTGCTCAAGGAAACCTCGCATCAGTATCGGACCGTGTCGCAGCTGTGCAAGCGGAGCGATATCGGCGAGCTGATTATCGCGACCGACGCGGGCCGCGAGGGGGAGCTCGTCGCGCGCTGGATCATGGAGCTTGCGCATTGGCGCAAGCCGTTCAAGCGGCTATGGATTTCCTCGCAGACGGACAAGGCGATCAAGGACGGGTTCGCCTCGCTTAAGCCGGGCAAGGATTATAATCATTTATACGCATCGGCGGTTTGCCGCGCGGAAGCGGATTGGCTCATCGGGCTCAACATGACGAGGGCGCTTACGACCAAATACAACGCCCAGCTGTCCGCGGGACGCGTTCAAACGCCTACCCTCTCCATCATGATGGAGAGGGAGCGAGAAATCGCAGGCTTCCAGTCGAAGCCGTATTGGACGGTGTCGCTGCAGCTTGGGAGTTTCGCGGCGCAGTGGCGCGAAAGCGATTCCCACGACGGCCGCTCCTGGACCCGCGAAGCCGCGGAGGCGGTAGCCGAGCGCGCGCGCAAGTCCGGCGCGGCTAAAGTAGACAGCCTGCGCACGGCGGAGCGCTCGGAGCTCCATCCGCAGGCCTACGATTTGACGGAGCTTCAGCGCGACGCCAACCGTCGTCTCGGCTTCTCTGCCAAGACGACGTCGAACGTGCTGCAGCGGCTGTACGAAACGCATAAGCTCGTGACGTATCCGCGAACGGATTCCAAATATCTCTCCAGCGATATGGTGCCAACGCTGAAGGGAAGGCTGGAGAGCGTCGCCATCGGCCCTTACGCGTCGCTTGCCCGCAAGCTGCTGCGAGGACCGTTGCCGGTGACCAAGCGGATCGTCGACGATGCCAAGGTGAGCGATCATCACGCGATCATTCCCACGGAGCAATTCGTGCAGTTAGGCGCGCTCGGCAATGACGAACGCAAATTGTACGATCTGATCGTCCGCCGGTTTATCGCGTTGTTCTGCGCGCCTTACCGGTACGACGAGACGAACGTCGTGCTCGCCGCGGGAGGGGAACGCTTCTACGCGCGCGGACGGATTCAGAAGGATGCGGGGTGGAAGGATGTATACGCAGGTCAGAGCGGCATGTCGCCGGACGATGATGACGAAGACGCCGATGACGATTCTGCCGCCTCGAATGATCGCCAGGCCGCTCAGACGTTGCCTCCGCTGCAGTTGGGCGCGGCTTTGCCGGTCAAGGCAAGCGCGGTCAAGGAGCTGCGCACGCTGCCTCCGGCGAGATATACGGAAGCGTCGCTGCTTACCCGCATGGAGAAGCACGGTCTCGGCACGCCGGCTACCCGCGCCGATATCATCGAGAAGCTGCTGTCGTCGGACACGATCGAACGCGTTCGGAACACGCTGGTGCCGACGGCCAAGGGCAAGCAGTTGATCGAGCTGGTCGTGGAGCAGCTGCGGAGCCCGGAGCTGACGGCGAAGTGGGAGAGCGAGCTGGAGCGGATCGCGAAGGGACAAGGCGATCCTGCCGCGTTCATGAAGAGGATCCGCGAGCAGGCCGCGCTGTGGGTTGCGGAAGTGAAGCGGGAAACCAGGGAATACAAGCCTCATAACGCTACGGGCTCCTTTTGCCCGGAATGCGGCAAAGCGATGGTCGAGATCAAGGGCAAACGCGGCAAGTCGCTCGCTTGCTCGGACCGGGAATGCGGGTATCGGAGACATTCGGAGCCGGTGCTGCTGAACAAACGCTGCCCGCAGTGCCGTAAAAAGATGGAGCTGCATGACGGCAAGGCGGGCAAATACGCCCAGTGCAAGCCGTGCAACGTCATCGAAATGCTGGGCGACAAGGATGGGGGCCGCATGAACAAGCGCGAGCAGCAGCGCCTCGTCGAGCAATATAGCGACGGCGCGCCGCTGGGCAACAGCCTTGCCGACAAGCTGAAGGCGGCGCTGGAGTCCAAGAAGGACTAAAGGAAATCGCGATTTGGTCGGCAGCCTAAGGCGATCATCCACGAGTTTTGGACATTCCTGCCATATACTGCTAGAGAGAGATGCAGGAAGGGAGATTTTCAGGAATGATATTTTTCCGACAGCCTCGACATCAGTTGCAGCTTCAGCAGCATCAACCCTACGAGGGGAGGCAGCTCGCTAGCAAATGGGCCAAAACGGAGGCTCTGCTTTCCGAGCCTTCGCTAGTATCGCATATCCCTCCCACTAGGAAATATTCGCCTCAGACGCTCTCCGGCATGCTGGCCGAGCATGGCATGGTCGTCGTGAAGCCGATCGTCGGCACGGGCGGCGGCGGCGTCATCAAGGTAGCGAAGGATGGTCAAGGCTACGCGCACACGTACCGGGAACGCACGCAGCGGTTCGGTACGTTCGAAGGGTTGGTCCAAGCGTTAGGCAGCCGCACGAAGAAACGCCGTTATCTGATTCAAAAAGGGATCTATCTGGCTACCGTTAACGGCAGGCCGATAGATTACCGGGTCAAATACGTCAAGACGCATAAAGGGTGGGAGTACCGGGCGCTCGTAGGCAGAATCGCGAGACGGGGCTTGTTCGTGACGAACCTGTGCCAAGGCGGCGACATGGTAACCGCGGCGCAAGGAATCCGTTCTTCGCTCGGCTCGTCGTACGTGAAGGACAAAAAAGCGAAGATGCGCTCCCTCACGGTGCTCGCCACCCGAGTATTGGAACGAAAATATCCCGGGATCGGCCAGCTGGGCTTCGACTACGGGATCGATAAGAGCGGGAAGATTTGGATTTTCGAGGTCAATACGCGGCCGCATTGATTGTTAGACCCAACTGTACAGGCCGGTGCACGAGGTTAACCACAAATGGAGATATCCGTTAGGCCGATCATTTGACTTGCGGATATGCTCCTTTTTTTGCGCGCCTTCGGAGCAGGCCCATTTTATGCAACTACTTTCATTAATAGAACAATAAATTCCGATTAAAGTTTTTTATTGATATATTGCGAAGCAGAGGTGTGGATAACCCTATCCACATTATACCATCCCATTTTGCTCGAAAATTGACAACTATTCACAGTTCATGCACAACGTATCCACATCCCTTTGTGCATAATAGGGCGTGTTGTCCCGATTTTCGTCGCATGCTACACTAACATTCGTAAAGGAAAACGATGGTAAATAAGGAGGTTGTACGATGGAACTTTTAACGGACGAGCTGCTCATCGATACCTATTTCGCCGCGATCGAATATAAGCTGGAGCCTGATTTCATCCGCATGCTTGCTGTCGAGGTGAAGCGAAGAGGCGTCGATCTGGCTGCCGCGCATGCACACCGCAGACAAACCGCCTGACCACTTCGAACGATCCGTCATTGACCATTGGGCCATTCGGCAATCATCACCTCGCTAACGCGCCGGCAGTTGTCGCAGTAGACGACATGGCAGCATAAGCCGGCCTCATCGCCGTTCGAGAGAACGTTCCGCAAGCTTTCCGCAATCGGAGCATACGGCTCGTAAGGCCCCGTCCAATCCGATGTTCTTCCGCACTCCGTCACCTTGCCTCCGCAAGCGTTGCAGCTATCCGGCTCAGAGCCGAATCCGTTGCATAGCGGACATAACATAAGGGTACCCTCCTCGGTTAGAACGGCAGCATCAGCCCCATTCCCGCAAGTCATTACGACGGCATGTACGCCGCGTCCTGCCCAGCGCAATCGCCAAGTTTAGGATACCCTTATCGCTTCATTGTATGAACTTCGAAGTTCCCGTTCGGTTCCCGTTCGCCTACAATTTCATATTACTGCTATGGCCGGGAGATAATTTCGCGCCGGGATCCACGTACACCTTGGCGTTGTTAATCGCCGTTGGCGCTTCTCCGAATCCGACGGCAATCAGCTTCAGCTTGCCCGGGTACGTCGTAATGTCGCCAGCGGCGAAGATGCCGGGAATATTGGTTTCCATGCGCGTATCCACGACGATGGAACCGCCTTGAATCGTAATGCCCCACTCCGAGATGGGACCGAGCGACGACACGAAACCGAAGTTGACGATAACGGCATCCACTTCAAGCTCTGTCGTTTCATTTGTTTTTACGTCGGTTAACGTTACCTGAGTTATGGCTTCGTCTCCGTGCAGCGCCGTGATTTCCGTTGGCGTTATGATCCGGACGGTGGAATTCATCAGGTTCTCCACGCTGTGCTCGTGCGCCCGGAACTTGTCGCGACGATGGATCAGCGTAACGCTCTTCGCGATCGGCTCCAGCATAAGCGACCAGTCGACCGCGGAGTCGCCTCCTCCGCTCACGAGTACGTGCCGGTCCTTAAAGCGCTGCAGGTCCCCGACGAAATAATGAAGGTTCTTGCCCTCGAAACGGGATGCTTCCGGCAAATCAAGACGACGAGGCTCGAAGGCGCCTACGCCGGCCGTTATGATGACCGCTTTCGCGAGATGAACTGCGCGATCGGTCGTAACCTCGAACAATCTTTCTTCTTTCTTGACGACGCCAACGACCTTCTCCTCCAGGCAAACCTCCGGCTTGAACAGATCGATCTGCTGCTTGAGCCGATCTACCAGCTCCTGCGCCGTCACCTTAGGGAAACCCGCCACGTCGTAAATATATTTCTCGGGGTATAGAGCGGCCAGCTGGCCTCCGAGCTGAGGCATGCTCTCGATGATTTTGACGGATGCTTGGCGCATCCCGCCGTAAAAAGCGGCGAACATGCCCGCGGGCCCGCCACCGATAATAAGAATATCGACTACCGCCGATTCGTTCACTTGACCTGACAACTGTCTGCACCTCCGGAATAGGTATAATACTTGTTACGGTACTATTATAAACTTTTTGTTAGGTGCGAAGATATATTTGCCATATAACAATTTACGAGTTTCTTGGATTGGACTAATACGTGGATGGTTATGAGGTTGCTTATGCGGTTATGGCATCGATATAGGTTTGCGCGAATTGTACAGTGTTCTAAACTTTTTCGTATAAATTACCCTTGAAACTTTGTTCAAAAGTCTGTAATATGTCTGATGTATATACGAGTTGGTTTAGGAGAAATAAGACGAACGCCGTCGATTTTTAGGAATACGTTCTTGGCTCCTTTGCATGATATTGGTTATGAGTGCACAGACTACGGTCAGATATCATTCTTTTTTGCGCGGGTTTGTGTAATTTTTCACAAGTATATAGGATAATGAAAAGAAAACAAGGAATGGATGGGATCCTACAATGAGCAACATACCGAAAATCGTAATTCTTGGCGCTGGATACGGCGGCGTGCTGACGGCACTGCGCCTGCAGAAAGAGCTGAATTATAACGAAGCGGACGTGACGCTGGTCAATAAACACGACTACCACTACATCACGACGCATCTTCACATGCCGGCAGCGGGCACGGACAATCCGGAAAACGCGCGCGTCAGCATCTCCAAGCTGATCGACGAATTCAAAATCGACTTCGTGAAGTCGACGGTCGTCCAAATCCGTCCGCAAGACAAAAAAGTCATTCTCGAGGACGGAACGCTGTCGTACGATTATCTGGTCATCGGCCTTGGCGGCGAGCCGGAAACGTTTGGTATCCCTGGCCTCGGCGAGCATGCCATGAACATCCGCAGCATCAACTCCGTTCGCTTGATCCGCGAACATATCGAATATCAATTCGCGCGCTATAAGCGCGAGCCGCATCGCACGGACTACCTGACGTTTATCGTTGGCGGCGCCGGCTTCACGGGCATCGAGTTCGTGGGCGAGCTGTCCGACCGCATTCCGGAGCTTTGCAAGCAATTCGACGTAGATCCGACGCTCGTCAAAATCTACAACATCGAAGCAGCTCCAACGGCATTGCCGGGCTTCGATCCCGAGCTGGTCGAGTACGCGATGGACGTTCTGGCGAAGAAGGGCGTTACGTTCCGAATCGGCACGGCTATCAAAGAGTGCACGCCCGACGGCGTAGTCGTCGGCGAAGGCGAAGAAATCAAATCCCAAACGGTCATCTGGACCGGCGGCATCCGCGGCAACCGCTTGATCGAGGAAGCCGGATTCGAGACGATGCGCGGACGCGTGAAGATCGACGAGTTCCTTCGCAGCCCGGGCTCCGAGAACGTCTATATCGTAGGCGACAACTCGCTGATGTTTAACCCGGAAGGCCGTCCGTATCCGCCGACTGCCCAAATCGCGATGCAGCAAGGCGTCGTTTGCGCGCACAACCTGGTAGCTTCCATTCGCAACCAACCGCTCAAGGCGTTTACGTTCCAGAACAAAGGAACCGTGGCTTCCCTGGGCAAAGGCGAAGCGATCGGCATCGCGTTCGGCAAGAAATACAAAGGCCGCGTAGCCGCTTGGCTGAAGAAAGCCATCGACCTTCGCTACCTGTTCATTATCGGCGGCATCCCGCTTGTACTGCGTAAAGGCAAGTTCCTGTAATGCGCCACTGCAGCGTACAAGTCCGGGGCTTATTAACGAGAGACGAGCTCGATCGTTATAACGCCTTGATCGAGGTAGGCTCCTTCCTGGAGTCGCAGACCCGCCATGATCTGGCTTATACGGTGCAGAAGGAGATCGATATTCTGATTCTTCCGGCCATCGAGCGATTGAAGGACAAGAGCCGTGCCCGCGACCGAGCCACCCAGGAGTATCTGGAGGCGAAGGAGCGCGGCGCTTCGCTCGAGAATGATGAGGACGAGGAGTAACGATACGTTCATAGGCATAGATAGGCATAGACGAAGCTTCGGATGGCATGATGGCCATCCGGGGCTTTTTGTCTTTTTTCAATAAAACTGGAAATCGGCTAACGCCTCTAGATAATTGATAGTATCGCATGGCTGGCCGATCGATTACGATTATTCCCGATCATCGCAAACAGGATGGAGAAAGGGGAATAACAATGACGATTATGCAAAGCCGATTCGCGCGGGTGCTCAAATGGAAGAGGAGAGGAGTCGCCGCGGTCTTGGCGGCAACGCTGTTGGCCGGACAAGCCGTTCCGGCTCTTGCGGACGAGGCCGAAGCCGCGCCGAACGCGCCGGCGAGAGCGGAGGCCTCCGACAAAGTTGTTTTGCTTCCGAGTGACGACACGTTTATCGAAGGCCAGGACGAAGCGCGCAGAGAGAAGATCAACGGGGCGGGCAGCTCCGTTCAGGCAGCCGGCAATAACGCCAACGAACGAATTATTTATTTGAAATTCGATCTCGAGGACGCTGACGCTGCCGATATAGGATCCGCGGTACTGCGGTTATATAACAACGATACGCGATATAACCGCATTGTCACGGCGAACGCGCTGGATGACGTATCATGGACGGAATCGAAGCTGGCTTGGAACAACGCGCCGGCGGCAGGCGGTCCGATCTTGACTGCCGGAGGCGAACCGGCAACGTTTGCCACGGAGGCGACGGGCAATGCCGACAACCGTCTGCTCGGGGCCAAATATTACGAGCTCGACGTGACGGAATATGTGAAGGCTTCTGCGGGACGCTCAAAGCTAGGTTTCGTAGTCAAAAGCGACGGGTATACGTCCTTCGCCAGCAAGGAATACGAGAGCGGCGCCTATCCGCCCCAGCTCGTGATAAGTTCGGAAACGACGGAACCGCCGCAAGGGCCCGTTTACAAGGAGTTCGAAGCAGGCGGCAGAAGCAGTCTCTATCCGGAGGACTGGTATCCGGGCTACAAGGACGAGGATGGCCGTTTCCTGCACGACTTCTCTTATGCGGGATACCGCATGGGACAGGAGCCGATTCCGGTCGATATCCCCGGCGCGATCATTGACGTAACGGAGGAGCCCTACTTCGCGGATGCAACGGGAGGGGAAGACGCGACGGCAAAGATACAAGCAGCGATCGATGCCGCGGGCGAATCGGGCGGAGGCGTCGTGTACCTCCCGGCCGGCACGTACAAAATCAAACCGCAAGGGACCAACAATCAAGCGCTTAAGTTGAACCGAAGCGGAGTCGTGTTAAGAGGCGCGGGACCGGATCAAACGTTCCTGTACAACGACGAGCCCGTCATGCGCGGCAAAGATATTATTACGGTCGCTTCGGAGGGAGGCGGCTTCCAGGCCGTTCCCGGCACGGAGACGGGCATCCGCTCCGATCTGGCGGAGCCGACCGTCTATATTCCCGTGCAGGATGCTTCGGCGTTCCAGGCAGGAGACTGGATTACGGTAAGCAACCGATATACGGCCGATTTTATCGCGGAGCATGATATGGCCGACTGGTGGGCGACGTATATCGGCAACGAAGGGATTACGTTCTACCGAAAGGTCGTGGCCGTTGACGAGGAGAGTGGTACGCTCACGATCGATATCCCGACGCGATATCCGCTGAAGGTACGCGACGCGGCAAGCGTGTATAAGCTTAACGCCCCCGTTACGGAAGTCGGCGTCGAGCATTTGTCGATCGGCAACGCGCAGAACCTGACGCCGGGAATCGGCGAAAGCGACGACACCAAGGAAGGGACAGCCGGCTATCAGGTTGCGGGCACCAACGCGATCAATTTTGTCAGAGTGGCAGACGCTTGGGCGCGCAACGTCCATTCGTACCGACCTGCCGCTAACGATGCAGGCTATGATTATCACTTGCTGTCCAGCGGCATCCATACGTCGAATACGCGCAACGTGACGATCGCGGACTGCGTCATGCAGAAGCCCTTGTTCCGCGGAGCGGGAGGCAACGGCTACCTCTACGAGCTGGTCGGCAATGATAATCTCATCATGAATTCCAAGGCGGTGGAAGGGCGTCATAACTACACCTTCTCGCATATGCGGACGAACGGCAACGTGATCCGAAACTCGATTTCGGTCGATCCTACGCATGTCATCGACTTCCATCAATATTTAAGCGCCTCCAATCTGCTTGACGGCTTGCAGCTCTACGGTGACCGGATCGAAGCAAGCGTTCGGCCATACCCGTCGTCGCAGCAAAACTACAAGCATGGACATACGACCTCGCAGACGGTCATCTGGAATACGTACGGGCATGAGGCCATGGACGCTTCCGGCGTCATCGTCGACTCCAGGCAGCATGGGTACGGGTATATCGTCGGCACCAGCGGCAACGACGTTCAAGTCCGCATTACGCCGGATATTCACTCCGGCAAAATCACGGCGCCGGTCGACTTCGCCGAAGGCATCGGACAAGGCGCGGCGCTGTCGCCTTCCTCGCTATACGAAGATCAGCTCGAGAAGCGGATCGAACGGTCGGCGACGGAGCTGCTAACGCTCAAGCTGGACGGGCAGCCGATCAAAGGCTTCCAGCCGGGCAAACGGATCTACGATATCGAATTGCCGTACGGCACCGCGGAGGTTCCGGACATTAGCGCGGCGGCTAACGCCGCCGGGGCGACCGTGCAAGTGGCTCCCGCCGCGTCGCTCCCGGGCACGGCCATTGTTACGGTAACGTCCGCGGATGAAGCGGCGACGGCCCTTTATACGATCAGACTCAAAGCGGCGGCTTCTCCCGCGTCGCTGGCCGACATCGCGTTGCGGCCGGATCGCACCAGAGACGGCTGGAAGACGGGTGCGAAGCTGAATGCCGGAACAAGCGCCTACTTGAGCGTAACGGGAATGATGTCCGACGGCACGGAAGCCGAGCTTGGCGATGCGGAGATCGTCTATACCTCCGACCAGCCCGACGTCTTATCCGTAAGCGCGACGGGACTCGTAGAAGCGGCCATTCCCGGTACGGCTAGCGTAACGGTCAGCGTGACGCTTGATTCGACGACGCTGCAACGGACGCTCGCGATTACCGTGTCGGTTCCCGCGTACACGGGCGACGAGGAGCTTCCGGTTACGGCGGTCAGCTCGAGCGGCGACGACGGCAACGTCGTGGCGAACGCACTCGACGGCGACTACGACACCCGCTGGTCGGCCAGCGGCGAAGGGCAATGGATGATGGCGGATTTGGGCTCGGCTTACCAGGTAGGCTCGGCGAGCATCGCCTTCTATAACGGGCATACGCGCAAATCGAAGTTCGAGCTTGTTTTCTCCGCGGACGGCGAGCATTGGACGACCGGCTACGAGCTGGTGCCGGAAGGCAATTCCAGCGGAACTTCAAGTTTGTACGAGCTCTTCGAGCTGGACGAGCCGATTCGGGCGCGATACGTCAAATACGTCGGCTACGGCAATTCGGCCAACGCGTGGAACAGCATCAGCGAGATCAGGTTCCATCCGGCCGACGAGACTTCCCCGACCGCGACAGTCGCGCCAACGCCGACGCCGATTCCAACGTCAGGAAGCCCGGCTCCTTCGGCAGCGCCAACGCCGACGCCTCGCGCAGCTTCGGTGGAAGCCGCGTTCGACGGCTCGCCGAAGAAGGTGCGGATCACTTCGGAGCTGGCTTCCGTCGAGGCGGCTGGCAACATGTTCGGCAGGGGAGAGCTGGGCGCGGACGGGCAAGCGGTCTTTACGTTCCGCCTTCTGCAAGCCGGCGAGGTAGAAGGGATAAGCAGCGCGACTAAGCGGGCCATCGGCGATAGGCCGATTTTGGACATTTCCTTGGCCTCGGGCGGCAAGGACATAAGCTGGAGCAATCCGGCTGTCCCGGTGACGGTGAGCCTGCCCTATCAGCCGTCGGACAGGGAGCTGGCGAATCCCGAATGGCTCGAGAAGCTGACTATCTGGTTTTTGGACGATGAGGGCAGGGCGGTTCCCGTTCCGAATGCGAGGTATGACGCGGACACCGGCGCCATCCTCTTCAAGACGACGCACTTCAGTCGCTACGCCGTCGCGCTGAAAGAGCGGACGTTCGGCGATCTGGACGGCTACGACTGGGCGAGCGGGGCAATTGGCGTTTTGGCGGCGCGAGGCGTCGTAACGGGCAAAACGATTCAGAGCTTTGATCCAGCCGCGCCGGTAAGCCGGGCGGAGTTCGCGGCGATGATCATGAGAGCGCTGGGACTATCCGCGGAAGCAAAAGCTTCCTTTGCGGATGTAAGCGAGGACGCCTATTACTTCGATGCCGTGGCAATGGCGGAGCGGCTTGGCATCGTTCGCGGCATGCCGGACGGACTGTTCCGGCCGGATGCTTCCATCGCCCGCGAAGACATGATGGTCATGACGTATCAAGCGCTCTTGGCGGCGGGGATCGCTGCGGATGAACAAGCTTCCGTTGACTTGACCTTGTTCGCGGACGCGAGCCTTATATCCGATTATGCGGCAGATGGCATAGGAGCGCTTGCGGAGCTTGGCATCGTCCAAGGCCATCGCAACCTGCTGCAGCCGCAAGCACCGGCTACCAGAGCGGAAGCGGCCGCGCTGATCTACCGGCTGACGAATTAGAGGCAAAAACCGGGGCTGTCCCAAAGCCGAACGCGGCTTAATGGGGCAGCCCTTCTAACGTGCGAATGCCGGAGTGCGCCAAAGACCTAAAAAAAACACAAAGCGCGCCAATAAAAAAACAAATGGGGCGGGGCGATTCCATGTAATATGTAAGGGAAGGAAAAAACATCCGATTGTGTCGAATTGATTGAAAGCGCATTCTTGTTTTGGATGCAGGAAGGGGAGGAACCATACATGATTCAAAAATGGCGCACCAAAAGGGCGGGACAAGCATTCCGCCGATCCGTCTTCGTCAAGCTTCTTCTATCGTTCATGATCATTCTGATGATTCCTTTCGTCATCGGCGCCCTGTTGTACGGCAGGATGGAGCAAGCGTTGATCGGCAACGCCTACGATTCCAACCAGACGCTGCTTCAGCAGACTCGCTTGACCGTCGACAGCCGCATGAACGAGGTCGATCAGCTCACCGCCCAAATCGCCTTCGATCCCATGCTTCAGATCTTCTTGTACGAGGAGTCGAACCGCGCTAGCATAAATGATTACACCTACATCGAGCTTATCGGCAATTTGAAGCGATACCGAACCTTAACTCCGTTCATCGACGATTATTACGTATATTTCAAGGATTCCGACCGCATCGTGACGACGACGATCCGCACGGATCCGGATACGTTCTACGGCCATATCCACGATTACCGAAACCGGAGCGTCGACGAGATCAAAGCGATGCTGGGGGACTATCATTTGCGTACCTACCTGCCCTCCGAGCCGATCCAATACGACATGAAGCAGCGGAACATGATCACGTCGATTCATTCGCTTCCCATGGGGGACAACACGGAAATCAGAGGGGCTCTAGTCGTGACAATAGACGAAGCGCAGCTGCTGGGCCAGCTCCGCAAATCCGATCATCGCGACACGGACTATTACATTATAGATGCGGACGGACGCGTGCTCAGCACGACCGCGGCCAATTCGGAAGCGCTGGACGGCGTCAAGCCGCGTCTCGGATCCGGCAACGGCAATCTGGCCGCGACGATCGCGGGAGAAGACATGCTGGTCTCTTATGCCACGTCCAGCCAGAACGATTGGACCTATGTTTCCGTCGTTCCCAAGTCGATCATATTGGCGAAGGTGAACGAAACCAAGTCTCTCGCGCTGGGACTCGTCCTGCTGTGCATGGCAGGAGGGCTCCTCGTCTCCTATTATCTGGCCTACAAAAACCATCGTCCCATCCGGGAGCTCATCCATACGATCCTGCAGGGCAAAAACATGAGCGGGATCAAAATTCGCAACGAGTTTACCTTTATCCAAAACGAGCTTCAGTCCTCCATCGTGGGCGAAAAGCAGATGCGCGGCATGCTGACCCAGCAGAAGCCGGTCATTCAAGCGGACTTTATTTCGCGGCTCATGAAAGGCTTCGTGGATACGTCCAGATTGACGGACAAGGATTACGCCTTTATGGACGTGTCGCTGCCGCATCCGCATTACGGCGTCGTCTTGCTGCAGATCGACGATTGCGGACGGTTCGTGCAGGAGGATTCGGAGCGCGAATGGACGCTGGTCCGCTTTATCCTCATCAATTTAAGCAATGAGCTTCTAGGCGATAACGGCTACGCAATCGAGCTGGACCGCGACCGGGTCGGCATCCTGCTGAATGCGGCGGAGCCGAGCGCGGAGGAAGGCAACGAGCTCGACCGACTGCTGCTGAATATAAGAGCCCAGATGGAGCAGAAATTCCGGACGGCCATTACGATTGCCGTCAGCGGCATCAAGAATAGCATAGACGGCATTGCGACGGCGTACGGCGAAGCGGTATCGGCTTTGGAATACAAGACGCTTCAGGAGCGCCGCAGCGTGATTTATTTCGATGCGATCCGCAGCGTGGAACGGCATTATTTCTATTATTCGCTCGAGATGGAAGCCCAGCTGATGAATTATGCCAAAAGCGGGGATTACGCCAATGTCGAGAAGGTGCTCGACCAGCTGCTCGAGATCAACTTCCAATCGCGCTCCATCTCGCCGGAGATGGCCAAATATTTGTCTGCCGAGCTAATGAGCACGGTCATCAAGCTGTTAAACGCGCTGAGCATCGACGATCATGCCTTCTTCGGCGGAGCGACCGAAACCTTTAGTTATTTGGCCAAAATAGGCACGGCCGAGGAGATGGGGGTCACGCTCAAGCGGCTCTACAAGTCGATCTGCGAGAAGGTTGCGGGGGATCGGAGCGAGCACGGCGACCTGCTGGTCGCCAAAATAAGGAGCTATATCGAAGCCAACTACGGAAGCAACGAGCTTAGCCTGACGACGATCGCGGATCACGTCGGCCTTAATTCTTCGTATTTGTCCACCTTCTACAAGAAGCAGGCGGGGCACAACGTAACGGAATACATTACCGCGCTGAGGATGAAGAAGGCCAAGCAGCTGCTCTCGGAGACGGAGATGACGGTCGCGGGGATCGCGCTTCAAGTCGGTTTCGCGAGCGACATCGGTTTAATTCGCGTCTTCAAGAAGACGGAGGGCGTCACCCCGGGCAAATACAGGGAAATATCGGGGGGCGACAGCGCGGATAACGAAGCGATTCTATAAGAATGCAGGTGCTTCTAGAAAGTAGATAACGCCTGATCTGGACTTTGAATAGCGATTCTAACGGATTGACCATATTCTCAAATGCCATCTCCGACTAGGATGAAATCAGCGGCGGAAACGGCCGCGGTCAATGAGAGAACGAAGGCCAATTATTTCATTCGAGAGGGGATTGTATCGCTTATGCAAAGAAAGAACAGATGGTTCACGATGTTTATGGCCGCGTTGGCGGCAGCCGTCATGCTCGCAGGCTGCTCCGGGGGCAACAATGGGGAAAACGGAAATCCCGGCGCCTCGCAGAAGCCCGATTCATCTAAGGCGCCGGAGGAAGCGGCGGTGGAATATCCGGATGGTTTATCCTATTGGGTCCACCTGAATCCCAACGCGGCCGCTACGATGGCGAACCTCGGCGAAAGCAAGATTTATCAGCATTTGGAGAAACAGACCGGCACTAAGGTGACGTGGACGCATCCCTCGGGCGAAGGTGCCCAAATCGAGGAACAATTTAATCTGATGCTGGCGTCCAAGAAGCTGCCGGACGTCATCGAGCGCAACTGGCTCACCGTCTCGCGCGGACCGGACGACGCGATCAAGTCCGGCACGATACTGAGGTTAAACGAGCTGATCGAGGAGCACGCGCCGAATTTGACGCAATACTTGAACGAGCATCCCGAAGTCAAAAAGATGATCATGACGGACGAGGGCAACATCTACTCCTTCCCGTTCATTCGCGGCCACGAGAAGCTGATGGTGTTCTTCGGCCCCATCATCCGCAAGGATCTGCTGGACAAAACGGGGCTCCCGGTTCCCGAGACGATCGAGGAGTGGGAGACGGTGCTGGAAGCCATGAAAGAGCAGAACAATGGCGAGCCTCCGTTCATGCAGCGCATCTCCGATATGAAGATCGGCCACGCGTTTATCGGGGCGTTCGGCATTCCGCTGGAATTCTACAACGATAACGGCACGGTCAAATACGGCTCCATGCAGCCGGCCTACAAGGACTTCCTGACCGTCATGAACCGTTGGTATGAAAAAGGGTTGCTGGATCCCGACTTCGCGGCCATGGACTCCAAGCTGATGGATTCCAAGGTGACGACGGGCAAGACGGCAGCGTTCGTCAGCTACACCGGCAGCGGTATCGGCAAATATATGGGGCTGATGAAGGACGATCCGACCTTCGAGCTCGTATCGGCGCCTTATCCTACCTTGAACAAAGGGGAAAACGCGGTATGGGGCCAGCGCGACTCTTATACGGGCATCGGCGCGGCGATTACGACAGCGGCCAAAAATCCTGAGCAAATCGTCAAGTGGCTGGATTACGCCTACGGACCGGATGGCCATAATCTGTTCAACTTCGGAATCGAAGGCGACAGCTATACGATGGTAGACGGCAAACAAACGTACACCGACGTCATTATGAAAAATCCGGACGACCTGCCGATCACGCAGGCGATGGCGCAATATTTCCGCTCCAGCTACAACGGTCCGTTCGTGCAGGACCCCGGTTACATCGAGCAATATTTGGAACTGCCTTCCCAGCGCGAAGCGCTTGTCAACTGGGAGAAAGCAACGACTAACATGAGGATGCCGCTGACGACGCTCACGGCCGAGGAAGGGCGCCAGAAGGCATCCATCATGACCGACCTTAACGTGTATCACGAGGAAATGCTGCTCAAGTTCATCATGGGCACGGAGCCGCTGGACAAATTCGACGAATACGTCGAGACGCTGAAAGCGATGGGCATCGAGGAAGTCATCAAGCTGGAGCAGACGGCGCTGGAAAGATTCTTGAAGAGATAGGAGGCTTGCCGCGCCTGCGGGCATTAACATGGCGTTAGCCTGTCGGCGCGGCGGTCTTACCCAGCGGGGATAGGGGAGGAGATTCATATGGCGGTCACGAGAACGGAACAAACATCGGCACCGGTAAGCGGGACCGGCTCCCGCAACGGCTTCGGACAACGCGCGAAAAAGGATCTGGTCAAAAACAAATGGATTTATCTCATGTTAAGTCCCACGGTCGCGTATTTCCTGTTATTTCATTACGGGCCGATGTACGGCATGCAAATCGCGTTCAAGGATTTTGGCATCAATCTTGGCATTAACGGGAGTCCGTGGACGGGCTTTGACAACTTCAAGGACTTTTTCTCCAGCTTCTATTTCGGAAGAATACTCGTCAATACGATTCTGCTCAGCCTGTATAGCCTGATCTTCGCATTCCCGGCGGGCATCGCTCTGGCCTTGCTGCTGAACGAGGTTCGCAAGAGCTGGTTCAAGCGGACCGTGCAGACGGTTACGTATATGCCGCACTTTATCTCGCTCGTCGTGGTGGTCGGCATTATGTTCGACTTCCTGGCGCGCGACGGTCTTATCAACAATCTGCTGTCCTCGGTGTTCGGACTGGAGCCGATCGCGTTCATGAGGGAAGCCGATTGGTTCCGAACCTTGTATATCGGCTCCGGCATCTGGCAGAACGTCGGCTGGAGCTCCATCATATTCCTGGCGGCGATCGCCACGATCGATCCTTCCATCTACGAAGCGGCACGTATCGACGGCGCGAACCGGTGGAAACAAACGCTGCACGTCACGCTGCCGGGCATCGCGCCGACGATCATTATTTTGCTGATCTTGAACATCGGTCAATTGCTTGCGGTCGGCAGCGAGAAAATATTGCTGATGTACAATCCCATCACGTATTCGACCGCCGACGTTATCGGAACCTATACGTATCGGAAGGGTATTCTGGAGACGAACTACAGCTACGCGGCCGCGGTCGGCATGTTCAACGCGATCATCAGCTTCACGCTGCTCGTGATCGCCAATGCCGTCTCCCGCAAGACGAGCGAAACCAAACTATGGTAAGGAGAGTGTGACATGAAGGCGACATTCGGCGAACGCGTATTCGGAGCATTTAACATAGCCTTTCTGCTCGCGCTTTCCCTGGCCGCGCTGTATCCGCTCGTATTCGTATTGTTTGCGTCGTTCAGCGACCCGGGCCAGCTCGTTCAGACCAGGGGAATCATTCTGTTCCCCCAAGGCTTTACATTCGACGCCTACAAGATGGTGTTCAAGAATCCGTCGATCGGCACGGCGTACTTAAACACGCTATTCTATGTCGTAGTGGGTACGGCGCTTAATCTGTTCCTGTCTTCGATGGCGGCATACGGGCTGTCGAGAAGGGACGTCATGTGGAAAAATGCCATCATGTTCATGATTACGTTCACGATGTTTTTCGAGGGCGGATTGATTCCTTCCTTCTTGCTTATCAACGAGCTCGGCATGCTGGATACGCGGTGGGCGATCATTATCCCTACGGCCGTCAGCGCGTTTAATCTCATTATTATGCGCACGGCGTTCCAGGCGGTTCCAGTGGAGCTGGAGGAGTCGGCGAAGCTGGACGGCGCGAACGACTTCAAAATTTGCTGGTCGGTCGTATTTCCTTTGTCGATGCCGGTCATCGCGGTTATGCTGTTGTTCTACGGCGTATCGCATTGGAACGCTTGGTTCTCGGCGATGATCTACCTGCAAGACAGAGGGCTGTTCCCGCTGCAGCTGATTCTGCGCGAGATATTAATCGTCAACGATACGAGCAGCATGATGACGGACGTCAGCTCCGGCGACCAGATGCCGATCGGCGAAACGATCAAATACGCCACGATTATCGTCGCGACGGTGCCGATCCTGTGCGTCTATCCGTTCCTGCAGAAGTACTTCGTGAAGGGCGTTATGATCGGCGCGGTGAAGGGATAAAGCGCGGATAGACGGCGGGGCATCGCGATAAGGACAACACGGATCTGTCCTGCTCGCGGGGCCGCGATCACCCATGTGTCCTGCACGACGCGCATTCGCGATCACGCATGTGTCCTGCACGACGCGCATTCGCGATCACGCCTTTGTCCTGCACGCCCCGAACATGCCTCGTACTTGCGGGGTTAACGGACAATAGTGGCGCTTATCGGCTGATTTGTCCGAGCGACGATATTTGCGGACACCACAGACCTTATCAAGCCTAATTTGCCTAGGAACTAGGCAGGATTGGCTGAATAAGGTCTGCGGTGTCTTTCTTTTTTTGGAATGACCTGCAAAACCTACAGTTATTTTGAAGTACTATGCCCGATTCAGGGAGATTACCTGCAAAACATACACTTAAATTTCGGTCAAACCGCTCGTAATCCTATTATCCATGAATTTAAATGTACGTTCTGCATGTAGCGCTGGTGCTAAGGTGATTAGAGAAAAAATAACTGTACCTCTTGCATCTAAACAATCGGTTGAGTCGGTTGAGTCAGTTAAGGCGGTTGAGTAGCTTGAATCGGTTGAGTAGCCTGTCAGTTGAGTCGGTTGAGTCAGTTGAGTCAGTTGAGTCGGTTGAGTCAGTTGAGTCAGTTAAGTCGGTTGAGTAGCTTGTCAGTTGAGTCGGTTTAATAGTTTGGAAGCAAGGCGGGTCAAGTAGCTGTAGAGTCCGTTAGCCATAGGATGGCTGGATCAACCGCTTGCCATGGCTCCCGTGACGGCCATCTTATATGCGGCCGCATCCGCTTCTTTGTATGCTTCTTGCAATATATCGTCGCCGTTCAAGATGGACGTGCCTTGAACCCGCACGATGCCCAGATCCTCGATGCCCAAGAAATGGAACATCGACCTCAGATACTTGTACGAATATTCAACCTCGGTGTACCAATCGCCGCGAGTATAGATTCCTCCGCTCCCCTGTATGAGAAGCATCTTGCGCCCATCCTTCAGAAGACCGACGGAGCCCGTTTCGGTGTATTTGAACGTTTCCCGAGCTATCAAAATATTGTCCATGTAGTCCTTCAGCTTGGATGGGATGTTGAAATTGTGCAGCGGGTAGATGATGACGTATTTCGAAGCCCTTTTGAATTGCCGCAAAATCTCGTCCGAACGCTCTGCAGCTTCACGCTCTTCGCGCGTCTTGTCGCGGCCGCTTTTCTCTTTTTCCCATGCGCTTAGCAGCGTGCGGTCGAGCAGGGGGACGACGTCCTCGTACAGGTTGATTTGTTCGATGGTTTCATCGCCCGCGTGCAGCTCCTTATAGATTTTCATGAAGTAACGAAACACGTTTAGGCTAAAGGACTTGTCGGAATCGGCTTCCGGATGGGCGTTGATGACTAGCAAAGTGTTCATTGGACGGTTCCTCCCGTTTGTTTTTATTTTATCTTTCCGCAAAGGAGACAATCGGAAGCGCGAAAACGTGACAACGACCCTTATATTTTTTGTTGCGGCAGCCGAGAGGCGCCGTGTAGCTTGTCCGGATTCATCATGACGTAGACGCGCGCGATGGACGAACCGTCCGGTGTCGCCGCCAGCGAGTAGACCGCGAAAGGTTTTTCGTCGTACAGGACCATAAAGCTTTCGACGCCGTTCACGACCACGTTGCGAAGCTGGCCGGCGCGCAGATAGTTGGTCACGGAATAGGTCAGCAAGGCATGAACGCGGTCCCTGCCGACAATCGGATTGATGGCCGCCCGGACTTTGCCGCCGCCGTCGGTGAGCAGGACGGCGTCCGCGCTGAGCAGCTTCACGATGGCGGGGATGTCCCCGGCGCGGAAGGCATTGCGGAACGAGGCGACGGCAGCCGCCGCATCGGCATGCAAGGAGCCAATGGGCAATCCGGCATCCCGGGCGTCTATAGCCTCTAGTTTGCGTTTGCCCCGTCTGAACAGTTGCCGGCAATAGGCCTCGGACTTTTCGAGCCAGCCCCCGATCTCCCCGAACGTGAAGCCAAACGTTTCCCTGAGCACGAATACGGCTCTTTCGAGCGGCGTCAATCGCTGCATCACGACGAGAAAAGCGTAGGAAATATCATCTTGGAGCTCAAACTCCTTCGCCGGATCCCCGTCGGAAGCGGAGATAATCGGCTCGGGCAGCCACGGGCCGATGTACGCGGCGGTTCTGGTTTTGCGGGCGGATTTAAGCTCGTTCAGGCAACGATTGGCGACCATCTTGACTAGGTACGCTTTCATATTGTCGATACGTTCGGCATCGAGCTGCTGCAGAGTGACGAAAACGTCCTGCACCATATCTTCGGCATCTTGCGCCGAACCCAGCATTCGGTAAGCGATAGAGAAAAGCAACGTACGATATTGCACATATAGTTCTCTGTAGTCCGGCATGTTCGGGTTCCTATCCTTTTATAGAATGTGTAAGTTTGCGTTATCGAGTCATGGTATTCCCAATTATGAGAATACCATGTTTGGCATGACGATTCCCATTGCGGGGATGCCTGATTAGACGAGGCATGGCGGTTTGCGATATGCTTGGAGGAGATAAGACTGCGTTGGCGGGGAGGACTAAAGGTTGAGCGAAACGATACTGGTGGTGGAGGACGAGCGCAAGATCGCGCGGTTGCTGCAGATCGAGCTGGAGAGCGAAGGCTACGAGGTAAGCCTTGCGTCGGATGGCGTGGAGGGGTGGGCCGCATACAAGTCCGGAGGCATTTCCCTCGTGCTGCTGGACGTCATGCTGCCCGGCATTGACGGCTTGGAGCTGCTGCGGCGCATACGGGAGGTGGACGCGGCGACGCCGGTGCTGATGCTGACGGCCAAAAGCGCGGTGAAGGAAAAGGTGGCGGGACTGGATCTCGGCGCGAACGACTATGTCACGAAGCCCTTCGAGATGGAGGAGCTGTTGGCGCGCATAAGGGCGTTCCTAAGACAAGCCTCCGCTCCGGCGGCCCAAGCCGAGTCCATTCCCGCAAAGGAGGAAGAGACGCCCGGCCTATGGCTCGCCGCCTCCGATCTCAGACTTAACGAAAGCACTCGCGAGGTCGAACGGGCCGGGGTGCCGATTGCGTTAACGCAGCGGGAGTTCGACTTGCTTGCCTGCCTGCTTCGGAACAAACGGATCGTATTAAGCCGCGACCAACTGCTCGAGGAGGTCTGGGGTTATGATTACGTCGGCAATACGAACGTGGTGGATGTGTATATTCGGTACGTCCGCAAGAAGGTAGACGAAGGTTACGGTCCGGAGCTGATCCATACGATAAGGGGAATCGGATACGTCATCCGTGACGCGACATGAAGCTGGGCAGCAAAATACATTTGTATTCGTCCGTATTGTTCGCGATTCTGCTGATCGCGGCCAATTCGACGGTTTATTTCGTTTTCTCCGGCATGATGGTCGACCGGGAGATCGGCAAGCTGGCCGCGGAAACGGACATCGCGGCAACCGCGCTGCGCGAATCGGCCGAGCCCGCCGCCATCCGTGAGCTAATGCGCGCCTACGTCCCTCTTGAAGGCATGCTGGCATTGGTGAGCGGGGACGGAGGGCAAGCCGATTACCTCGTAACTTCCGCTAACGAGACGGAGTTAAGCCGCGAATCGGCCGTTTTTTACGCGGAGCGAATGGAAGAGAAGATCGATATCGGAGCAGGGCAATACGGCTTTGTCTCGCTTCCGGTCATTGCCGCCGACGGCTCGATCGTCAACGTGCAGGCGACGGCCAGCATGAAGGAGCTCATGGAGCTGCTGGGTCTGCTGCGAATCGTTCTGCTTGGCGTGTCCGCCGCCGTGCTGGTGCCCGTCGTGATCTCCAGCGGCGTGCTCGGCAGGGTGCTCATGCGGCCGATTGCCGATATGACGAGGACGATGCGGCGCATTATCGGAAGCGGAGAATTCGCGAGACTGAAGCGGAAAGGCAAATCCAAGGATGAGCTCGCGGCCATGGGCGAAACGTTCAACGAGATGATCGGTTTGCTGGAAGAGAGCTTTCTGCGCCAAGAGCAGTTCGTCTCCAATGCTTCGCACGAACTTAAGACCCCGCTCACCATCATCGAAAGCTATGCCAGCCTGATTAAGAGAAGAGGCTCTGACCGGCCAGAGCTGCTGGAGGAGTCCGTCGACGCGATTCATTCCGAGGCCGTGCGGATGAAGGGCATGACGGAGCAACTGCTGCTTCTGGCTACAGCCAGACGGGCATGGCAGGCGGAGACGGAACAGGTGGACCTCTTGCCTTTCGCCAGACAGGCTGCGGCAACGTTCGGCAAGGTGTACGGCCGCGACGTGTTCATGAATATAGAGGGAGAATCGAATGCGATGTTTACGACAGACACCGATCCCGACATGCTGAAGCAGCTTCTGTTGATCTTGCTGGATAACGCCCGCAAATATAGCAGCGAACCAATCGAACTGCGGCTCGGAAGCGATGGGGAACGACGCTGTCTGACCGTCGCCGATCGCGGCATCGGCATTCCGGAGAGCGAGCTCCCGCATGTGTTCGAGCGGTTCTATCGCGTGGACAAGGCACGCAGCCGCGACGGCGAAGCCGCGGGCGGCGCGGGACTGGGACTATCGCTGGCGAAGGAGCTGGCCAAGGCGATCGGAGCGGAGCTGACGCTTAGCAGTGTCTATGGGGAAGGCACGATCGCGACGATCCGGTTGCCCTCGTAGTAGTCGTGATCATGAGAGCAGGACGAGATATGTTTGAGCTTTCTCATGAAATTGTAATCATGAACGTTTACAATGAACGGCAGACGATGGAAAGGGGGAACGGAGATGGCGTTTGGCAAATGGCGAACGGGAAAGGCGATTGCGGCTGCTTGCGGCATACTTTGTCTCTTGGCCGCGATCGCGCTGCTGTTCGCGACGAGAGAAAGCCGGGCAGAGGGATTAACGCTAGAGAAGGCTCGCGGCGTCGTGCTGGAGCAGTACGGCGGCGAAATCGTCTCAAGCTCGGCGCGGGACGGTGGTTACTTGCTGCAGCTGAAGACGGAGCAAGGCTTGTACGAGGTGACGGTAGGGGGCAAGTCGGCGGACTTGACCGGCATTCGGCTAATTGAACGTTACGAGGATCAAGGGGCAGGCGGTACGCCAACGCCGGCCGAAAGTCCGTTGCCGACGGCTGATGAAGGAACGAGCTTAACGCCGTCTCCCTCCCCGACCGAAGCTCCTGCCGTTACGCCGCCTCCCCCGCCAAGCAAGCCGGGCGCTTCGGAGCAGCCGTCATCCGGCACCCCGGGAAGCGGGGGCAAGCCTGCCTCATCCGTCCACATTTCCGAGGATCGGGCGGCGTCGCTGGCGCTGGCAAAGGTCGCGGGAAGAGTGACGGACGTGGAGAAGGAGGATGACGACGGCGTCTGGTACTATTACGTCGACATCGAGACGGAAGACGGACGGGAAGCCGAGGTACAGCTGAACGCGGCGTCCGGTGCCGTCGTGACCGTGGCATGGGATGACGACGATGACGATTAAAAGGGAACGGCTCACGGAATCGACTTCCGGGAGCCGTTTTTTCTCTGCAATCATCTTCCTCTGGACGCGTCCGCTCATCCCGAAGTGCTCAGAGCCTGCAAACGATCTAAGCCAGGCTAAAATATAAAACATACAGGTAATTGGCTCAAAACCAGTATCATTCATTATTTTTAATGTATCATGTACTTTTATTTTTCGAGACTCTGCAGCTAGCTGTCATTGCCGGCTGATTTAACTGTACCTTTTACAGGTAAGGGATCGATTAGATGTTCTTGAAGACAAACAACATTACATTTTGCAGTTATTTTTTTGCTAAACAAGGGACTGCATTTCTGCACTCGTCGGCTCCTTATCATCAAATTCTAATGGTTCTGTAATGGTCTCCTCAGATTGCGCGGTTAAAGTGTAGTTAAGCAAAGAGAGCAATGAGAGTAGCACTGCAGACAGAGAATACGATTAAAGGAGAGAACGGAAGATGATCAAAAAAAGCTGGATTATCGGAGTCGGGCTGGTAACGGTACTGGGAGGAGCGGGAGCGGCGTTCGCGGCTGGCGCTCCGATAGGCGATTATATCGGCAAGGCCAAAGCGAAGCAGATCGCGCTTCAGGAGGTTCCGGGCACGGTAACCGACGTCGATCTGGAGCGCCACGGCGGCACGGCGTATTACGAGGTGGACATCGATCGCAAGGACAGCTTCAGGGAGGCGGACGTGTATATCGACGCGTTGACAGGCAAAGTGCTAAGAGTCGTCGAAGACGACGATGACGACAATGACGACGACCGCCGTACCGCGGCAGCCTCCTCGACGGCTGGCGGTCAGTCTGCGCAGTCGGCTAACGAGGCGGCCGCCGCACCTTCGGGTTCGGGCGCCGGCAGCTCCGCGACGGCGTCCGCAAACGCGGCGGTGAAGCCGTCCCCCGGGACAGCCGCCGGTTCGACGGCGGGCTCCGCGCAAGCAAGCGCGAGCCCATCCTCGAGCACAGACAACGGAACAGCGGGCGCTTCCGCCGCGCAAATCACGTCCGAGCGCGCGGTTAAAATCGCGAAGGAAGCCGTTCAGGGCGAGGGCGAGCTGATTCGCGTCAAGACGGATCGCGACGACGGCAGGCTGGAATACGAGGTGAAGCTGAAGACGGCTAAAGGCACGGCTGAAGTGGAGATCGCTGCGGCGACCGGCAAGGTGCTCGACGTCGATTACGACAACGATCGCGGCAACGGGCGGGACGACGATGACGACCGGGACGATGACGATCGGTACGACAATGACGACTGGGAACTTGACGATCGGTACGACGACGACCGGGATGACAACCGATACGACGACGACCGGGATGACGATGATAACGAATAAGCAGCTTCAGTTAAGCCGATAACGCGGAATGGAATCTGTTAGAATACGATACAGCCAAAGGCTGCTTACGGGTCTCATTCACCCATAAGCAGCCTTTCTTTTTTGAAACAGTACCGCTGCAATAGCTTCCGGCAGCTACTCTTTGACCGCGCCAAGCACGATCCCCTTCACGAAGAAACGCTGCAGCAGCGGATATACGGCGAGAATCGGCAGCATCGCGATAAAGATCTGCGCCGCCTTGACGCTTCGGTTGGACATCATCTCCAGATCCTCCGGCGTGATGCCCGTTTTGCTGAAATCCTGCACGACGACGATCGTTTGAAGCAGCGTGGCGAGCGGCCATTGCTCCTGCGTTCTCATGTACAGCATGCCGTCGAACCAGCTGTTCCAGTGTCCGACCATCGTGAACAGCGAGATCGTCGCGATGGCGGGCAGCGAGATGGGCAAATACACGGAGAACAGGATGCGGAACGAGGTCGCGCCGTCCACGATGGCGGCTTCGTCCAATTCCTTGGGCAGCGCCCGGAAAAAGTTCATCATCAGGATCATGTTCCACACGCTGACGAGGCCCGGAAGGATGAGCACCCAGAACGAATTGATGAGTCCGACCTTCTGCACGAGCAGGTAGTGGGGGACGAGTCCGGCGTCGAAGATCATGATGAACAGGAAAAACCAGACATACATCGAACGGACCCTGAATTCGGCGGAGCTGCGCGACAGGGAGAAGGCGGCCATGATCGTGACGATCATGCCGAGCGCCGTGCCGGCCAAGGCGCGCAGCACCGACGTCCAGATCGCGTTTCCGAAGTTGTCGTTTTCGAACGTTTTGGCATAGCTCTCGAAGTTGAAGTCGATAGGAAAGAAGGTGACCAGATTGGCCTCGGCCGCGGACTTGCCGCTCAGGGATACGGCGAAGATATGGATCATCGGCAGAATGCACAGGATCGAAATGCCGATAAGCAGCGCCAGATTGATATAATAAAACACTTTATACGATGGATCCTTGTGGTACATGGCAGGTCTACCCCCGTCGCGAATTTGTTAAAGGATGTTCAAAAAGTCCAGCAAATCGAACTTTTTGAACCTTGTGTTAAAAGATACGATAATTCGCCCATCTGTACGCGACGTAATAGCCGCCGCTGATGAGAATGAAGCCGACCAGCGATTTGAACAAGCCGACGGTCGTGGCGAGACTGTATTGGCCGTCCTGGAAGGATCGGAATACGAAGGTGTCGATAATGTCGCCTTTGCCCAGCACGAGCGGATTAATCAGGTTGTAAATTTGATCGAAGTTGGCGCTCAGCATGCTGCCTAGCGAAAGCGTGAACACGACGACCATGATGGGGAGCAGCGAAGGCAGCGTAATGTGCACGGTCTGCTGCAGCCGGCCCGCGCCGTCGATCTCCGCGGCTTCGTACAGATCCGGGTTAATGCCGGACAACGCCGCCAGGAACACGATGGCCGAGAAGCCGAATTCCTTCCACAGGTCGCTGACGATGACCGTAATCCGGAACCAGTCGCCGTCGCCGAGGAACATGACGGGCTTGATGTGCAGAGCCGTGAGCAGCCGGTTCACGATTCCGTCGAGCGACAGCAGGTCGAGCAGAATGCCGCCCAATATGACCCAGGACATAAAGTGGGGCAAATAAACCATCGTCTGAATGGACCGCTTAAGCCCCATGTTGCGAACCTCGTTCAGCAGCAGGGCGAACAAGACCGGAACGGCAAGGCCGAAAATGATTTTCAGAACGGAAATGATGAGCGTGTTCCAAATGACTTGAACGGTGCCGTTCAAGGTGAACATCAGCCTGAAGTTGTCCCAGCCGATCCATGGCGAGCCCTCGATCCCGAGCCAAGGCTTAAAATCCTGGAAAGCCATGATGATTCCGGGCATTGGCGCATATTTGAACACTAGCGCGATCAAGACGGCGGGAAGGAGCAGCAGATGCAGCCTCCAGGTTTTGCGGAACGGAATTTTTCGGAATCTCGCGGTTGACGATCCCCGGGTTGATGCTATAATGTCGGTATTCTTCATTGGGCTTCCTCCTGAGCGTGTTGGTAGGGATGACGGACGCCCCCCGAATGACCGCGCCGAGCACTCACGGATGCTGGCCGGCCGTTCGGTAAAATTGTATGGCATCCGCGAAACGATGTATAGAACACATCCTAAAGGTGGCTGTCAAAATATTAAGGGGGACCCCGCGTGAAACGGAGCAGGCCGATCTTCATCAAGATGACCGGCGTTATACTCATTCTGCTAATTCCGGCCGTCATTCTGTACACCTACTTCAGCACCACGAGCATCCAGGTCATCGACAAGCAGATGAAAGCGTACAAAGAGAGCCAATTGCTATTCCTGAAAAGCCAGATCGAATCCAACGTCGAACGGCTGTCGTTGTCCTCGAACGTGCTCGCGCGGGATTCATCCATCCTGGACTTGCATATCAGCCTATTGACCAAGGACTATTACCGCATGATCGAATATCAGTCGCTGGTCAAAGAAAAGCTTTATCTCCAAAGCTTCTCCAGCCATTGGTCGAACGAGCTGTCCGTTTATTTGCCCGGCAACGAAAGCCGGATCTCCACCAGGCTGAACGCGCCTTACGATCCCAAGCTGCTGGATCAGTCGGAGAACGGCGTGTGGAGATTCAGAAGCGGAGGCGGAGCCGAAGCTCCCTATTACCAGCTGTTGATTTGGGATCCTTACATGTCGAAGAGCGAGCCCGACACCGTCAACGCGGTGTTCGAGGTGCGTTTCGCGCTAGACAACGTACGGGAGATGCTGGGTCACTACAATCTGGAAAGTCCCGGCGAGAGCTTCCTGCTTACTTCGTCGGGCCAAGCCTTCTCCGATTCGGGAGAAGAAGACGCGAAGTACGCCGAGCTTGGCGCGAGCCTCCTGCAAGGCGAGATGGCCGACATCGGCAATGCCGACATGCAGGTGGACGGTCAGCGAACGTATCTGAGCTACGCCTATTTGCCCCAGCTTGACGCTTGGCTGGTCGATTACGTCCCGCTCGAGCTGTTTCACGCGCCGGTCATCGACAGCCGCAATCTGTTCTACGTCAGCATGCTGCTGCTGATCGCTCTCGGACTGGCCGCGTCATACCTGTTGTATCTGCACGTGCAGAAGCCTCTGTCCGCGCTGATCCGCGGCCTCAAGCAATTCGAGATCGGCGATTACGGCTTCCGCATCAGCCAGAAGTTCCATAACGAATTCGATTACATGATGCACCGGTTCAACGACATGGGGCGGGAGATTCAGCATTTGGTCCAGAACGTGTACGAGGAGCAGAACCGATCGCGCCTCGCGACGCTCAAGCAGCTGCAGTCGCAGATCAATCCGCATTTCCTCTACAACTGCCTGTCGTTTATCGCGGCCAGCGCCAAGGCGGGGCATACGGACGTGATCAAGGAAATGGCGTACCATCTGGGCGGTTATTACCGGTATACGACGCGCGTCGAGAACCAGAGCGCGACGCTTAGGGAAGAGATCGATTTGGTCCGGCATTATTTGCAAATTTATACATACAGGCTGGAGCGAATCCGGTTCGATATCGGGGTGCCGGACGACATGATGCGCGAGAGCGTCATGCGGCTGATCGTGCAGCCGGTCGTGGAGAACGCGATCATGCACGGCGTCGAGCCGAAGCCCGGCCATGGACTTGTCCTTATAACGGGGCAACGGAGCGACGGCTGGAACATCGTGACCGTGGAGGATAGCGGGGACGGATTAACCGATGCGGAAATGAAGGCGCTTGCCGCGCGCCTTGAGCTGCCGATGGAAGAAACATCGGGCTGCGGAATCTGGAATGTCCATCAGCGGCTCAAGCACCGTTTCGGCCCGGAGGCGGGAGTCTCGCTGGAGCGTTCCCGGACGCTTACGGGCTTGCGGGTAACCTTGAAGTGGCGAAGCGAAGAGTCCTATACGGAGAAGGGGAGAGTGGGTTATGAGTCGGCTGTTGTTGGTGGATGACGAACCGATGATCGTGGGAAGCATGGTGGCGAACGATTGGGCAAGCATCGGGATCGAGGGGGTGTACAAGGCCGGCTCCGGGATGGAAGCGATCGCCGTGCTGGAGTCGACCCCCATCGATATCGTCGTGACGGATATCCGGATGCCGGGCATGGACGGCTTGCAGCTGTGCAAGCACGTGCAGGAGCATTACCCCCGGACCAAATGCATTCTGTTGTCGGGCTACGGCGAATTCGAATATGCCAGGAAGGCGATCACGTACGGAACGGCCAATTACCTGCTCAAGCCGGTGAAGGACGAGGAGCTGATGGAGGAAGTGGCCCGCCTTAGAGAGCTGCTGGAACGGGAATGGGAAGCGATGGACGCCTTCGATAAGGCGCGGCATACGCTTCGCATCCATCTGCCCATGTTCAGGGCCACTTTGCTGAACGATCTGCTGACGGGAATGAGGCTGCCAAGCGCGCTGCTGGCCGAGCGAATGAACGAATATCTGCTAAACTTCCGCATCGGCGAACGCGCTGGCATGCTGCTCGTGAGGATCGACGAATCCGAGAGGGCGATCGGGGACCCGGCGCTGCACGAATATGCCGTGCGCAACATCGCGTGCGAACTATTGGAGCCTAGGTACGAGGTGTGGGGGAGCAAGGACGCCAACGGCTACTTATGTTTTTTGCTGCAAAGCAAAGGCAAAGCCGAAAGCGAGGATTACGGCAAGCGATTGGAGGAGGCCGCGGCAGAGCTGGTCGCGAAGGTCAGCGGCTACCTGCGGGGAGCCGTCACCGTGCTTGTCGGAGAACCGCGCGCGTTCCCTCAGGAGCTGGTCGACCAATACCGCAAGGCGCTTAACGGGTTCCGCAAGGTGCCGCGAAGCGAGCAGCGGGCCGTCATTCTCGGCGGAGAGCCGCGTCAGCAATCCCGTTCGTTGGACTCGCTGTACTCGCCGCCCGGCTTCCAACAGCTGTTCGAGGCGGGGCGCTGGCCGGACGCGCGCAAGAAGCTGGCCGACCTTGAGACGGAGATGCGGTCGAAGAGGCTGGATACGGAAGAGCATGTGAACGAAGTCGTGTACGCTCTGATGAACGCCTTCCTGTACACGGCTCACCTGCAAGGGAAAACGGTCATGGAGCTGACCGGCTTCGAGGCTGACATCGCGTCGGAGCCGGGCGTCTTTCCCCGCCTTGATTCCGTCATGGAGTGGGCCGATTTGGCGCTGCGCAGCCTGGAGACCGCGAACGTCCGCGATTTCAAGGACAGCAAAGGTACGCTTATCTCCAAGATTCACCGGTTCATCGAAAGCCGCATCGCGGGAGACGTGTCGCTGCAGGCCATCGCGGATCATGTGGACTTGCATCCGGCTTATCTGTCTTCGCTTTACAAGCAAGAGACCAAGGAGAACATCAGCGACTTTATTATGCGCTACCGGATGGAGAAGGCGAGCGTCTTGCTTCGTACGACGGATATCCGGATCTACGAGCTGTCCAGCCAGCTGGGCTTCCAAAACCCGCCTTATTTCAGCAAGCTGTTCAAATATTATTACGGCGTGACCCCCCAGGATTACCGCGACCGCAACGGCAGCCGATCTTAACAATTTGCCATACGATCTTAAAACTTTATCTCTTACCCGGCTGAAAGCGCTGTAATAAGATTAGGTTGCATCTCAATACAGCAGAATCAAGGGAGGTTCACCTAAGCAAATGGCAAAAAAATCGATGTTACTCTTGCTTGCGGCAATCATGATGGTTACCTTGCTGGCGGCTTGCTCGTCGAACTCGAACAACGGGGAACGAGGCGGCAACGCTTCGGGCAGTCCCGAGAGCAGCCCGGAAGCGACGCAAGCGCCGACGGAGCCGGCGGACCAGAACGCTGAGGCGATCCGGAAAGGGACGTACAAATTCGATCCCCCGGTCACGATTACGACGGTTAAGGCGACGGACGGCACGTTCAAATTCAAGAACGGGGAAAACCTCGACAACAACGTTCACACGAAGTGGGCGCTGGAGGAGCTGGGCATTCAGCTCAAAAATATTTGGGAATCGCCCGGCGACCAGTTCGCCACCAAGGTGCGCCTCATGCTGACGTCCAAGGAGTCGCTGCCCGACGTTCTGATGACGGAGGACATGGCGCTCATTAACGAGCTGATCCAGTCCGGCCATTATCGCGACATTACTGCCGACTTCGAGACGTACGCGTCGGACGGCATGAAGGAGCTGTACAGCTCGCATCCGCTGATGTGGAGCCAAGTGACGCACGAAGGCAAGAAGATGGCGCTGCCGAACTTCGCTCATGCCGGCAACGATAACGGCGTGCTATGGGTTCGTCAAGACTGGCTCGACGAGCTTGGCCTGAAGGCTCCGGCTACGTTCGAGGAGCTTGAGACCGTGCTGCAAGCCTTTGTGGATAAGAAGCCGGGCGGCGTAGACAACATCATCCCGCTGGGACTCAGCCTCGGCGCCGGCGGCAACAATCCAAATCCGTTCGCCGGTTGGCTCGGCGAGAGCACATGGGTGTTCGGGCCTTACGGAACGATCCCGTATCAATGGCTGGAGAAGGACGGACAACTGGTGCACGGCTCCACGCTGCCAGAGATGAAGGATGGACTTACCAAGCTGAACGAATGGCACAACAAAGGCTACATCTCGCAGGAAGCGGGACTGCACGACGAGAACAAGCTGGCCGAGCTGATCGGGCAAGGGCGCGTAGGCATGGTCGTGGCTCCATATTGGCTGCCCAACTGGCCGATTCCGGATCTGCAGAAAAACGTGGAAGGCGCGAATATGCTGCCTTACCCGCTGCCGACGATGGACGGCAAGGCCGCTGCCCGCGATACGACGTTCTTGCGCGGCGGATTGCTGGTCAAAGAGGATTTCGACCACGTCGACGCTCTGTTCTTATACTTGAATCGAATCTTCGGCCGCGTCTCGCAAGAGCCGGGCAATGAATTCGAGAACGGCTGGGCGAAGGATTACGACTTCGCGATCAAGGCTGACGGCAGCGTTTCGGTAGCCGAGGAGGATATCCCAGGCGGGAAGGTCGGCGTAGCCAAATACGTGCTGATCGATCTCAAAAATCCGTTCAAAAACCTGGAGATGCTCGCCAATATCAGCAGGGGCGCAGAGCCCGTTACTTCGGCGGAGAAACGCGCCGCGATGACCAATCCCAGTACGCTGAAGGCTGCGGAGATCGTGGACGACGGCTGGAAGAACGGCTACGCCATCGCTCAGCAATTCACGGGAGCGCCTACGCCGGCGATGCAGTCGAAGAGCGGCATTCTGGTCAAGCTGGAGGGCGACACGTTCATCAGCATGATTTACGGCAAGAAGCCGATCGACGATTTCGACAACTTCGTTAAAGAATGGAAGACCATCGGCGGCGAAGACATTACGAAAGAAGCGAACGAGTGGTACCAGAAGACCAAATAACGGGGATGCCCGTCGCAGCATGCGGCGGGCCCTTCTCAAATGGTTTTGATCGATTAATAGAAGTCGGAATATTCAGATTATAATTTACGAAATGCCTGCGGAGGGAGATGCCATGCCTAGACGTAACAAGCCGCTAACCATCTCTATAGGGGTGTTGCTCGCGGCTGCCGCGCTTATCGCCGCGGCATTCTGGATCCCATCGCTGCTTGCCGCGCCTGCCGGGGACAGGCCGGTGGCCGAGGTGAACGGAGATGTCGTCACGGCCGCCGAGCTTGCCCACTTCGCCAAGCTTCATCGCGCTTCCGTTATGGAAGCCTTCCTGACGGAGGAAGGCGCGGCGCTCGACGAAGGCTTTTGGAGCCGGGACGCAGGAGGGACCACGCCGATGGAGACGCTCCGAAGAAAGGCGCTCCGCGACGCGATCGCGATGAAGACGGAGCTGCAGCTGGCACGGGAGTACGGCGTGGCAGACGATATCTCGTACGGCTCGCTGCTTGCGTTGATGGAGAAGGAAAATAGTCGCCGCGAGGCTGCCGTCGCGAAGGGCGAACCGCTATATGGACCGGCCAGCTTCGAGGAGGATTCCTTTATCGGTTTTTATCGAAGCAAGCTGGCGGCATCGGTCAAGGAGATATGGGCGGAGAAAGAGCTTGCGCCAAGCGAGCGGGAGCTGGAAGCGTTCTACGAAGGAATCAAGACGACGCTTTCCCCCATGGAAGAAAGGATGACGTACGAAACGACAGCGATCGTATATCGGCAAGACGGCGAGGAATCAGAGGCGCTTAGAGAAGAAGCGTCGCGAATCGCGGAAGCCGTCAGGCAACGGCTCTTGGCGGGAGAGGCCGCGGCGGAATACGACTCGCTTCCACCTGGTATATCGATCATCCGCGAAGGAGAATCGGAGCTGAACGAAGATACGGCTTCAAGGCTGTATAAGTCGGGAAATGCGCTGTACGAGGCGTTGCGGAGTAGTTCGGCGGATCAACCCGTACCGCCCGTCGTCGACGATCGCGCCGGCGGAAGGTACATCGTGGCGAACGTGACGGGGCGGCATGCAGGGAAAGCGCCGCAGTACGAGAAGGTACGGGATATCGTTCGAAAGGTATATGTGGAACAGAACTATACGGAGCTTATTCGCGCTCGCGCGGAAACGGCTTCCGTTAAGCTGCTTCCGGGTTACTACGAGGAGCTGACAGGCTTGCAATAATTTTATTGCAATATGTAAGCGTTTACTGTAGGAGTTTGTTGTGAGGTTAAATAATAAAGGAGGCTTGATTATGTGGAGAAGGAATAAGCTTAGATGGCTTAACCTGCTGCTGGCGGCGGTCATGATCGCGGCAATCGCGATCCCTGCTTGGGGGACGGAATCGGCTGCGGCGGCGGAAGCGGCAGCAGGAGCAACGTATTACGTGGATGCCATTGAAGGAAACGATAGCGCGGCGGGCACGAGCGAAGGCGCTGCATGGAAATCGTTGAACAAAGTAAACGCCGCCGTGTTTCAGCCGGGGGACACGATTCTGTTCAAGGCGGGAGGCGCTTGGCAGGGGACCTTGTATCCTAAAGGCTCCGGCGCCGAGGGCAGTCCCATCCGGATCGACAAGTACGGCGACGGACCCAAGCCGCTGATCGCGGGGAACGGAGCGGACGCGGCGGTCTACTTCTACAGCCAGGAGTACTGGGAAGTCCGCAACCTGGAAATTACGAATTACGCGACAACCGCGGGAGAACGCCGAGGCGTTCACGTGGCCGGCAACAGCGGCGGGTGGAACAATCCCAAGGTTTACCGCCACTTCGTTTTCGAATATTTGGACATCCATAGCGTGCGGGGCAGCCTGGCGATGGATTACGCCCACAACGGCGGCATCATCGTCTGGGATCCAAGCTGGAACTATGTCGTCACGGATGTCCAAATTCGGAACAACCGGATCTATTCCCTGGACAGCGTGGGCATCTATCTGAACGGTGGCAGCAGACCATTCTCCTTCGATAATACGGTGGCGGACAATGTCATCTACGATATCGGCGGCGACGGCGCTTTCGTGCTGAATACGACTAACGGCCTTATCGAGCGCAACGTGGTGTACGATACGCACAAACGTTCGACGAGCTACCACGTGCCGCTGTGGGTGTTCGAATCCAAGGATTCCGTCGTCCAGTACAACGAGGTGTTCAACACGTATCCGGGCGGCGACGCGATGGCGTACGACTCGGACTACAGGAGCGAAGGCACGATCATTCAGTACAATTACAGCCATAACAACGCGGGGGGCATGTCGCTGGCGGTCAACGACGGCACGCAGGCGGCGAACTTCAACCGGAACACGGTCATTCGCTACAACATCAGCCAGAACGATCTGGGAGCCGTGTTCAATTTCAGCGGCACGCCCGACAATACCCATATCTACAACAATACGGTGTACATCCCGCCGAGCTCCAGCACCAAGGTCGTCGACACCCTCAACTGGGGAGGCTGGGCCAAAAACACGACGTATGCCAACAATCTGATCGTCAACCTGGGCTCCGGCGGCTACAACTTCGGCTCCAGCACGAACAACGCGTTCGACAACAACTTGTTCTACGGCAATCATCCCGCTAACGTCCTGAACCTGGACGCGAACAAAATCGTCGGCGATCCGCTGCTCGCGGCGCCGGGAACGGGGCGGATCGGCAGAGATACGCTGGCGGGCTATCAGCTGCTGCAAGGCTCCCCCGCGATCGGCGCGGGCAAGTTCATCGAAGGTAACGGTGGTCTCGATTTCTTCGGCAATCCGGTTCCGTCCGCGGGAAATCCGAATATCGGCGCTTACGAAGGCGCCGGCGTACCTGTCGGCGAAGTGCCGCCGGGGGCGGAAATCGATAATTTGCTGACCAATCCGGGCTTCGAGGACGGAGCGTTCGACGGCTGGGGCGTCACGTTCGGCGGCGCAGCGGTCGTGGACGAAGGCGCGCGGAGCGGCGAACATGCGGCCGTTCTCGCTAACGCGGTGTCGGGGATCGAGCAGACCGTTGCCGTCAAGCCCAATACGATCTACAAATTGTCGGGCTTTGCAAGGAGTGAGAGCGGCGGCTCCGCGGTCATCGGCGTCAAAAATTACGGCAATCCTTCCAAGGACGTCCACGTAAGCGGATCGGCGTTCGCCGGAAAGGAGCTTGTGTTTACGACGGGCTCGGCCAATACGACGGCGATCGTCTATCTCTACAAACAATCCGGAACGGGCAGCGTCGTCTTCGACGACATGCTGCTGTACGAATACGGGACCGTGTCGCCTCCGGCCACTCCTCCGGCGCTGCCGCCGGAGCCGCTCCCGGGCAAGCAGGATCTCTCGCGCATTGCTACGTTGACGGCAAGCTCCAGCAATCCTTTGTATCCGCCGGCGCTGGCCATCGACGGCTCGCTGGACGGAAGCAGCAGATGGATCACGCTGGCCGGCAGCCAATCTCCGCATTGGCTGGAGCTCGGCTGGGAGCAAAGCTACGACATCGACCGCGTCCGCCTCTGGAGCGGCGCCGGAGCAGGCTCCGAGAATTGGCAAATCCGCGATTACGAAATGCAATACTGGGAAGGCGGCGAGTGGAAGGTGGCCGCTTCCGTGACGGGCAATACGAAGGACGGCCGCATCGGCGCATACAACGACTTGACGTTCCCCGTGATCCATACCGATAAAATCAGGCTGTGGGTAACGAAAGGAACGACGACCGCGCAGTCGAACGACAACGGGGCGCGCGTGTTCGAGATTCAGGTGTGGGAGCACGATCCCAATCCCGTGGAGCCGGAGATCGTGCCGGTCTACGTGATCGGCGTCCAGGTAGGCTCAGCACCGAGAATTTCGATGCTGGACGAGGGCGATTCTTTGCAACTTTCCGCGGAGGTCAAACCTTTGAACGCGGACGACCGGACGGTGACCTGGCGGGTCGAAGGTCTGGACGGGGCGGCTACGACGCTCGCCGCCATCGGACAGGACGGCGTGCTTACGGCATTGTCGCAAGGCTCGGTCAGAGCGATCGCGGAGGCGAATGACGGCACGGGAATCCAAGGAGAAGCCGTGATCGAAATCACGGAGCCCCCCGGAAGTCCCAATATCGCGCCGCTGGCTTCCGTAACGGCAAGCTCCAGCCATGAGAGCGGCAGCTTCCCTCCTTCGCTTGCGGTCAACGGCATCAAACACGCCTCGGCGGACCGCTGGGTCACCGGCCCCGAAGGACCGCATTCGCTGGAGCTTCGGTGGGACGCCGCGTACGAGGTGAACGGCGCTCGGCTTTGGAGCGGACAGCTTGACGGCAAAGGGATGCAGCTCGCCGATTTCGAGCTTCAGGCTTGGGACGGCTCGGCATGGCAGACGGTCCAGTCCGTAACGGGGAACGAGAGAGATAACTATTACGGTCAATATACCGAGCTTGCTTTCGCGCCGGTCGCGACGGACCGTCTGCGATTAGCGATATCGAAAGGAAATCCGGTTTTTGACGAGCGGGCAAGGCTGTTCGAGATCGAGGTGTACGGAGCCCCGGCATCGGAGCAGGCCGATACGCTGCCGGCCGTGCAGATAAGCGGTCCGTCCGAGGCCTATGCGGGACAACAGGTAAGCGTGGCCGTATCCGCTACGGAAAGCACTTATTCGTACGCAGCCATCCAGACGATCGTGTCCTACGATCCCGAGGCGCTGACTTTCGAAACGATGGAAGGCGAGGACGGCATGCTCGAGCTTGCGGACTCGGCCATAACATCGAGCCGCCCGGGGCTGTCCGTGCTCGGTACGGCCGTTAAGCCGGATGAAGGCTTGATCAACATTTTGCTCAGCTCTCCGGGAAGCTCCCTTGCCGCCGGAGGCGAGCTGTTCCAGCTGCACGGCACGGTGGCTGCGGCAGCGACCGCAGGCTCCAGCAGCGTTTCCCTGACCAAATTCGAAATCATTGGCGGAGATCAAGAGCTGCACGCGATCCCGGTCGAATTGGCAAGGACGGACTTCCTAATTACCGCGGCGGATCGTTCCGCCCTTGGCAGCGCGATAGATGACGCGCGCGATTTGCATGACGGCGCGGTCGAAGGCGCTGCGGCCGGACAATATCCGAGCGGCTCCAAAGCGGCATTGCTCCAAGCCATTGCGGCCGCGGAAGCCGTCTACGGGCAATCGGGGGCTTCGCAGGTCGCCGTTAACGCGGCGCTGGCGTCTCTGTCGGCGGCGGTCCAGACGTTTAACGCATCCGTCCATGTGCCTCCAACCTTAAACAAGGAAGAGCTTCGCGGCCTGCTGGACGATGCGCAAGCCTTGCTTGCGAACGCGACCGCGGGAGGAAAAGTCGGCCAGTATCCGCAAGCTTCCTTCGATGCGTTAAACGGAGCGATCGCTTCCGCCGATGCCGCGTACGACGAGGGCCACTCCCAGCAGTCGGTGGACGACGCGGCCTCGCAGTTGGAAGACGCGATCGCGGACTTCCGCTCCAGCCGGATTACGCTAGTGGCGGGCGAACCGAACGTTACGCTGAAGACGCTGTCGATCGCCGCGGGTTATTTCGGCAAGAGCGCCTCGGACGAGGGTTGGAGCGAAATGGCGGCAGCCGACGTGCTGAACCAGGGCGAAATTACGATTCAATCGCTGGCGGCCATCGCGCGCATGATCTTGTCGGACTGGTACAATGAACGATAGGAAGGGAAGGTATTCCATGGCGGTTCCAATGAAACGGGCGATGATGGGCGTCGCGATTATGCTCCTTTGTATGCTGGCCATCGCGCCTGGACCGCGGAGCTACGCGCAGGGAACGGACGGCTTCGCGCTGTCCGTTGCCGAAGCCGGCGACAGGATCGAAGCTACGCTTGCCTTGAACGGGGCCAAGGAGCTGTACGCCTATGACCTGGTTCTGACGTTTGATCCCGTACGTCTTGCCTACGAAGATACGGCAATCTCGATGCCGGGCTTTACGGTAAAGCCGCTGCTGTCGAAAGGGGAGCTGCGGCTGGTGCATACCAGCGTCGGAGCGACCGCGGGACGGAGCGGCAAGATCGAGCTTGCGGTGATCCGGTTCAAGCGCATTCGGGGCGGCGATGCCGGCATTAAGCTGGAGTCTGCTAAGCTGGTGGATGCCAAGCTCGAGATGCGGGTAATTACGCCTGACGTCCGTAACACGGTGAAATTTGGAGGAGCGGTTAAGCTTCCATCCGATGTCGCGGGCCACTGGTCGGAGGGAGCGGTTCGCGAAGCGATGGAGCTCGGCTTTGCGACGGGGTTCGAGGACGGGACGTTCCGGCCGGATGCCCCCGTCACTCGCCAGGAAGCAACGGTTTTGCTCGCCAAGGCGATGCTCGTTCAACCGCAACAAGACGACGCGACCGCGTTACGCGATGCGGCTGCCATTCCGAGCTGGGCATTGCCTTACGTAGGCGAAGCTGTCCGTTCGAAGTGGGTGGCAGGCTACGAGGACGGCACGTTCCGCGGCGGCAATTCCATCTCGCGACAGGAGCTTGCCGCCATCGTCATTCGCGCGGCTGACGTTTCCTCCCCAGGGGAAGCAGCGGCTTTGGCCGATTACGCCGATCGGCATCTGGTAGCGCCTTGGGCCGCCAAGCCGATGGGGCTCGCGGTCGAGCTCGGCATCCTGCGCGGACAAAGCGGCGGGTTGTTGAACCCGCAAGCGACTACGACGCGCGCGGAAGCCGTGACGATGCTTCTGAGACTGCTGCATTCGGATTTCGAAGCCGTACGTCCCTAACAACGAAACCCGTCCGCCAATGGAAGCTTGCTTTCCATTGAGCGGACGGGTTTTTATCGTATTAATCGACATTCAAGCCGCGCCCGAACGTTACGCATTCTCATGCCTTGCGCCTAACGTCAAGATTTCGGCGGGTTTGACGTTAACCGTTACGATCCCGTCCTTCGCCGTTAGCTCCTCCAGTGCTTCCTCCAAAATGCTGCTGCGGTACCATGCTTCGCCGTTGGCGGACTGTATGAACAGCTCTTGCGGATTCAAGGTCGGATTATACCATCTGACGATGGTGTCTCCCCGGTCCTCGTTCGCTTTGAAGGCGGTTAGCACCAAGGCTTCGCCCGACCAGTCCAGCCACGAGCGTTCGGCTGCCAGCGATCCGGACTGGACCGCGGCTTGCCGGACCGTCCATGGCGTATGAAGCTTGGCGGCTTCGATCGCGGCTTCGTGTCTCCGCGTCACTCCCGTATATGGCACGAGCAGCAGCTCCGCCGATTGCTCGCCAAGGCACTGCGCGCCCGGCGTAGGGAAGACGCCCCAATCCCCAAGCTCGCCAACCGAGCGAAGCAGCGTAATGGCGATCGTGTTGCGGCCGCCCCTGAGCACCTCGTATTCGTTTAAGCCTTTATGAGCGACCGCGAAGCCGGCGCCGGACTCGTCGACGGCAACAAAAGCCGAGCTATGCTGACAGTTGCTCGGGTTGCTCCAAACGGGAGAAGGAACATTGTCGCGAACGGCCGTTTCGAAGATGGAATCCGCGTGATGCACGTCGGCCGTCAGATCGGTCGGAAACAACATGCGCAAACGATGATCCTTTGCCCGATTGTTGTAGCTTACTCCAATCGATAAGCCCTTTGCCCCGCGTTCCAGCGTTAACGTCGTGGTGATCCGAAGCGGCGCCTTATCGCCGGAACGCCGTGCTTGCCGCTCCCTAATCGGGACCATCGTCTCGACTTCCCTTTGCAGCAAGGCATCCGCCCCCGACGGGATTTCCCAATCATGCACGATTTCGTAAGTCGTCCTCAGATCGGACTGCTCCAAGCGGGTAATTTCCGCGCGCAAGCCTTTGGTCGTAATGGGGGCGTCTCCCGCGGCCCCCTTGAATATATATTCGTTGCCTATATCCCCGACGTTTTCGTAAACTCCCAAATCCGCATAAACCCTGCCCGTGCCCTTATCTTTTAGCTCGAACGAGCCGTCTTTGCCGATCGTAACCGCAAGATGTTCGTTCTCCAACAGGTTGGCGGCCGCCGCCGCCGCGTCTAAGGAAGGCGTTGCTGCAGCAGCGGTTTGCCGCTCGCCTTTCATCCATGCAAAAGCGCGATACCCTAGAGCCGGCACATCCTTCGCCAGCAATGTGATTCGCACGCAGCGAGCCATGTACGGCTGGCGGAAACGATCCTCTGGCAATTCATACCCGAATCGCACGCCAAGATCCTCGATTTGCGCAATCGCCGGCTGCCCGCCGACATCGATGACGGCCCCGGCGTCTAGCTGAACCGCTTCCAGCCGGCTCGCTATTTCCGCCGGAGAAGGCTCGTACAACGGCGCGCGCAGAATCTCAAGCTCGACGCTGACGATGCCGGAGCGCTTCCAACCGGAAGTATTAAACACGACAAACGGAATCGCGCCGTCATAGTCCGCGAAAACCCGCGTATCGATCTCCCCGACAAGGGCAGCCGCGCTTTCCTCCGCAAGCGCCTCGGACATATGCCGGCTCTTGGCGAAGCGGGTCATCATCTCGTCGTGCACCTCGTCGACGCTGCAGCCGCAAATGCTGTCGTGCGGATGGTTCTGCATAAGCGTCTTCCAATTGTAGGCGAGCAAGTGATGCGGATAGCGGATGCCTGCGGAGCCGGCCATGACGGCGAGCGGCTCGGCTGCCTTCTCCAGCAATGCCTGGCAATGCTGGTTGGCCTGCTTGATGTATACGCGCGCCGAAGCGGTGCCCACCAAGGTGCCCCAGCCGTCCGTTTGTTGGCTTCTGAGCTCGCCGCGCACAGTGGACAGGTTAGGCGGAACGTGATCGCGAACGGCTTGGATGTAGTCGACGAAATTGGAATGGACGAACGTTACATCCGGATATAGCTCGCCGGCCGTCCGCAGAGCCGCGGACAAATCCGTCTGCACGGGCTGATGGTCGCAGCCGTTCATAAATAACAGATGAGAGGTGGACGCGTATTGCTCGACGTCCTGGATGCGGCGATCCCAGTACTCGCGCGCGGCCTCCTGCTCAGCCGGGATTTCCATTCCGTTATGGTACCAATTCGCGAACAGGATGCCAAGCACGCGCGAACCGTCCGGCGATTCCCAGTACATTTCGGAATACGGAGATTCGTAGTCGGCCTCGCCGACCGTATTGTTGAAGCCAGTCGGCTTGACGCCGCGGCCGAACACGGCGTTGTCGATGCCGGCCTGCAGCATCAGCTGCGGAGCCTGACCCATATTGCCGAAGGAATCCGGGAAATAGCCGATTTTGGCCACCGGGCCGTACGTCGCCGCGTCCCTATGTCCGATCAAGAGATTGCGCACGTTGGCTTCGCTGCTCGTCAGGAACTCGTCTTGAAGGATGTACCAGGGTCCTTGGATCAATCGCCCTTCCTGAATATACCGCCGGATCTTGTCGCGTTTCTCCGGACGGACCTGCAGGTAGTCTTCCATCACGATCGTCTGACCGTCGAGATGGAAGCTCTTGAAATCGGGGTCCTGCTCCAGCAGCTCCAATAACGTATCCATAAGCCGGATCAGCTTCAAATGATGCCTTTCATACGACATGTACCATTCCCGGTCCCAGTGCGTATGCGAAATCACATGAATGTGTTTGTTCATTCGGCACTCTCCTTTTTATAATACAAGTATACAACTTTTATAATGTTGAATATAACAACTTGATATTTATATTAGTCCAGTTACAGAGGATTGTAAATGAAAATGTTGCTAGTCAGGGGATCTAACTTGTATACTTGTTATATATGGGGGGCTTAACATGAGCAAAGGCAACAAAAGCATGCCGATGTACGCGCAGATTCGCGAATATCTGTTGGATGGAATAGAGGTTGGAAGCTGGAAGGGCGACGAAAGGCTGCCGTCGGAGAACGAGCTGGCGGAGCAATTCCGCGTCAGCCGGATCACGATCAAGAAGGCGCTGGATCAGTTGGTCGAGGAGGGCGTGGTTTACCGCATACAGGGCAAAGGCTCTTTTGTCTCCGAGAACGGCAAACCTCAAGTTTACGCCTCTCAAAGGCTGAAGAACCGCAAGTCGTTTGTATCGCTGATCATGCCGAGGGTGGACAACCAGTTTACGAGCGGCATTCTGAGGGGCGTCGAAAGCGCGCTTGCCGAGGCGGGCTGCAAGGTATTGTTCAGCGGCACGGACGGCTCGCCCGAGAAGGAGAAGGAGCTGCTCGCCGAAGCGGTAGAGCTCGGAATGGGCGGAATCATCATTTATCCGGCGGACGGAGAAGCCTATAACGAAGACATCCTTCGGATGGCGTTGTCCTCGTTTCCGGTTGTCATCATCGACCGCTATCTGCGCGGCATAGAGACCAACTGCGTTTGCACGGATAATCTGCAAGGCTCCTATGAGGGGGTTAAGCATTTGCTTGACCTGGGACACCGCTCCATTGCCTTCGCTTCGTCGCATATTGGAGGCACGACGAGCTTGGAGGATCGTTTGACGGGTTACGAGAAGGCGTTGTCCGAGTATTTGGTTCCCGTGGACAGAAGTCTGGTCATGGATGACTTCGACGAACCTTCCATGGACCGCTTGCTGAAGGAGCAGGACCGGATTACGGCCGTGTTCGCTACGAACAACAACATCGGGCTAAGGGTGATCCAAGCCGCGGAAAAAGCGGGAAGACGGGTTCCGGGCGATCTTTCGGTTCTCTTTTTCGATGATTACGAGTATTCCGAATGGTCTCGCATTCCGCCAAGCTGCATCGCGCAGCAGCCGGAAGAAATCGGCAAGGCAGCCGCTTCGATGGTACTGAGGCTCATCGAGAATCCGCAATCGCCGCGCCAACGCATATCCATGCCGGCCAAGCTCGTCGTTCGCGAGTCCACGTCGGCGCCTGCCGGGCATGCAAAAAACGACAGTCTAAGGGGATAGACTGTCGTTTCTCGTTACCGGAAGGAAATGTCCTTCCGCGATATTTGGTTCAGCAATCCTACACCTTCAACAAGGTCTCGAACTTCTCGCCGTCCAGAAAGTTGCCGACGTAGAAGTCGCCGAAATCGCCGTAACGCGCGCTCACTTCGTCGAAGCGCATCTCGTAGACGAGCTTCTTGAATTGCAGCGCGTCGTCCGCGAACAACGTAACGCCCCACTCCCAGTTGTCGAAGCCGACGGAGCCCGTGATGATCTGCTTGACTTTGCCGGCGTATTTGCGGCCGATCATGCCGTGGCTGCGCATCATCGTCTTGCGCTCGTCCATGCCCAGCATGTACCAGTTGTCGCCTCCCGCGCGGCGTTTGTTCATCGGGTAGAAGCAGATATGCTTCCACTTCGGCAAGCTTGGCTTCAGGCGGGCGATGATCTCCGGATTCTCCATGGGATCGCTGGCCGGCTGCGCCATATAATTGCTTAGCTCCACGATGCTTACGTAGGAGTGAACGGGATAGGTGAAGCTTGCGAGCGTCGTTTTGTTGAACGCGGTCTCGAGCTCGTTCAGCTCCTCCAGCGTCTCGCGGAGAAACATGAATACGAAATCGGCTTTTTGGCCAACGATGGAATAAACGGCGGTGCTGCCCGTTTTTTCTTCATCTATTTGCGCCCATGCGGCCAGAAATCCGTGCAGCTCGTCCAGCGCCTTGGCGCGTTCTTCCCCGGAAGCTTGGCGCCATGCGGTCCAATCGACGCTGCGGAAATCGTGAAGGGCGTACCAGCCCTCTAAGGTTTGTGCGGCTTCGCTCATTTTATGTATTGCTCCTCTCGGAATGCTTGTTGATGGTTGCTCCTATTGTATCGTAACCCGCGGCACGACAGCAAATGACGGACTTGTGACATTTGCGGGGAGCCGATTGACTTCATATTTGGCATTTATTAAACTGAGAAGGAATGATTGAAAGGGGTCGTACGGGTAATGATCGAGGTTGTGCAAATTATTATCGCGACGGTGCTGTTTTTTGTCATGATGTTCGGCATCGGCTTTATTCTGAATATGCTTCTCAAGACGACTTGGTTTCCGATCGGACTGTTCGTAGTCGTTCTAATCGGACTTGCGATCTGGTCTCCCTGGCCGGATACGGACAACCCGACGTTGTCCAACTTCGGCACCTATACGCTCGTTTATTATCTTCCGATCACGGGAGCGTTGATCGGCGCCTACGTAAGCGGCTGGACCATAAAGGCTCTGCGCAAAGGCGGCTACAAAATGTTTTAATGGATGTTCAAAAAGCGCGCTTCCCATTACGAAATAGTTCCGGGAGCCTGACCAGCGTCTATAGCCAAATCCCTCTTCCGGGGGATTTTTCTATTTTTCAAGCCGTCCTATAGCTATGCATTTGTGCTAGAATAATAGGGAGAACGTACGGGATGGAGTCGATGCAATGCGCATCCAAAATATTTTGCAGTTCACCGAGCATCACCGCTATTACATATTCCGAGGTTTCTCGCTGAGCAGCGCCGATCATAAGATGTTATCGCTTATCTACCAGCCCATGGTAGGCGCTTTTGCGATCGCATTGTACCAGCAGCTGTATCATGGAATCGCGGAGGACCGCAGCGGTTATTCTAGATTGGAGCCTCAGCGACGTCTGTTTCTCGGGCTGGGGCTGGAGATGAACGAGCAAAGCCGGCGATTCGTCGTGGAGCAGACCTCCAAGCTGGAGGCGGTCGGTTTGCTTCAGACGTCCAGGCTTGGCGGACCCGATCTGTCGGACGTAGTTTACGAATACGAGCTGGAGCAGCCGTTATCGCCGATGGAATTTTTCCGCAACATGCATCTGACGATGCTCTTGCGGGACAAGATCGGCAAATACGCGGTCATCGAGCTCAGGGAGCAGTTCGGGGCAAGCGAGCCCGACGAGCTGGCGGGCGCCGAGCTGACCAAAGAAAATATTTCGGTGCCTTTCTACGAGCTGTTTAAACTGAACATGCAATCCTTCGACAGTGAGCTGGAGCAGGCCTTAAGCGAAGTCGCCCCTTCTCGCCAAGCGGCGAAGCCCGATCAGAAGGCGACCGCCGGCATCGCGTACGGGGAGCTTATTTTGCATTTTCCGCGGTCATCCGGCAATCGTGCGTTCGTGGAGCGGTTAAGAAACGACGCGGACGGCATGGCTCAAGTGAACTATGTAGCTTATAAATATCAAATATCCGTCGTTAACGTATGCCGGCTTCTCGACGAGAGCGGGGTTTTCGATGCAACCGGCAAGCTGAACGTGGACGAGCTGCAGCTCAAGGCCAGCAGCATCTACCGGCAAGACCGCAAACGAGAAGACGAGCGCCAGCGCGTGCTCGCTAGAACGAAAGTCATCGAAGAGCCGGAGCGCGAAGAAGAGGATCCGGAAGAAATCGCGGTGGAGGAGCAGGATTACCTGCCGGTGCCTAGCGCGCTTGCGGGGCGCTGCGATATCCAGCAATATAATATGCTTATGCGCAATGAGCCGCATACCAGGTTCATTAGACGTTTCTTCCCCGGCGCGGTGCCGGGGTGGCTGGAGCAGGTGATGGAACGGATCGACCTGAATTACCGGCTGGCCGAACCCGTTATTAACGTCCTCATTCATTATGTCATCGGCGGGACGGACGACAGCCGGATTACGAAGGCGTACCTGGACCATGTAGCATCCAACATGCTGATGAAAGGCGTCGACACGTTCGAGCGGGCCGTCCAGTACGTGCGTATCCAAGCACAGCTGGAGCAGGACAAGGAGAAGCGCAAGGACGGCGGAGCTTCGCAGGGAACGGCATATGCCGGAGGCAGAAGCGGGGGCAGAACCGGGAATGGAAGCAGGGGCATCTCGCGCAAGCCGGCTATCCCGATCGTCGGGGCGAGCGAAGCGTCATCGGCGGTTTCCGCGGCGGAGCTCGAGGAGCTGCGCAAGCTTGCGCGCAAGCTGGACGGCAAAGGTTGATCGGATTGGACAGAATTAGGCGTCCGCGGACGAAAGAAGGGGCGAGAGCGCAATGGAATCGTTAGGCGAATTGTTGAAGTCGTGGCCGGCAGGTCAATCCATGACCGATATGGCGGAGCGGAAGCTGGCCGAGCTGATGCGTGATCCGCTCATCGGCAAGCTGCTGGACAAGTATCCGGATCTTGACGAGGATGTTCTCCGGCTGAACCTGAACCGGGTCTACCAATATGCGACGGAGTATCGCAATTGCTCCAACTGTCCGGGGCTTGACCGATGTCCGAACGACTACGAAGGGCATTACACGCTGCTCAGCTCCGAGACGGTGAACGGATTAACCCAGCTGCACGACCGTAAGGTATCCTGCAAAAAATATCTGGCCCGCCAGACGGAAGACGCGATCCGCAGCCGGATTCGCAGCTTCTACGTGGATGACGCGGCGCTTCGCAGGGGGTATTCGTCCGACGAGATTCTGACGACCGACTTGGAGCGGGCGAAAGCCGTAGGCCAATTGCTTCGTTACATCGACCGGACCAAGGAGAGCGGCCTCCAGGAGCAAGGGCTGTACCTTGCGGGGCGATTCGGCACGGGCAAGACGTTCTTGATGTGTTATTTGCTGCAAGAGCTGGCGAAGGCCGGTTATTCGGGCGTCATCGTCTACATGCCGGACTTCGTGGAGGATCTCAAGTCGTTGATGCACGAACCCTCCAAGCTGAAGGAAACCGTCGAGATGATGAAAGAAACGGATCTTCTTATTTTCGACGATATCGGCGCGGAAAATTTGAATCCCTGGGTACGGGATCACGTTCTCGGGGCGATCTTGAATTACCGGATGGAACGCAAGCCGACGTTCTACACGTCGAATTACGATCTGGACGCGCTCGAGCGGCACTTTAGCTTTACGAGCAAGGACGGCGACGAGCTTCACAAGGGGCAGCGGCTGATGGATCGCGTACGTCCTTATGTGGAAGTCGTCATGGTAACGGGAGAGAACAAACGCGGGCGCAAATAGCCCGCGTTTTTTTTATTTGGGCAGGGCCGATGCTTAAAACAACGGCGCAGGTTACTTTACGGCTAATCCGGTGCCTATATCTTCGTCCGATCCGTACATCGTGAATTTTCGTTTTCCTTTAATCCGATTAGTCTAATAGGTGAAATTTGATTTAGCGGACGAGATTTGCACATTTTCTCATTTCGGAAAAAAGTTAGAGTATGATTAGGAAATGCTCAAAACCCTTTAATAATGGGGGTTTTAAGCGTTATTTTCGTTACTTATACACCTCATTTTATTTGCAAATTTAGGATTGACAGCTAATGGAGTTGGCTGGTAATATTCTTTCATAACCAACTAAACGGGTAGGAATAATTGTTAAATGACCGGACGAACCGGAGTTTACACACTTCCTAATCACTACTAATTAATAGGGGTGTTAGACAATGAAAAACAAATTCACGCGCGTCAGATCCATCGTCCTTATTCTCGTTATTTCCACTCTGCTGGCCGCTTGCGGCGCGGCAAACAACAATGTCACCAGCGGCACGAGCCCGTCGCCAACGGCTTCCAATGATGCATCCGCGGCTCCCGAAGCGACGAAAGAACCTTTGCCTCCGGTTAAATTGCTAAACGTTTCTTATGATCCGACCCGCGAGTTCTACGTGGAATACAACAAAGCGTTCGCGGCGCACTGGCTCGCCGAAAAAAATCAAAAAGTTGAAATCGACCAATCGCATGGCGGATCCGGCAAACAAGCAAGGGCCGTTATCGACGGTTTGAAAGCCGATGTCGTCACACTGGCATTAGGTTTCGACATCGACGCCATCGTGGAAACGGGACAGCTGGACGCCGAATGGCAGAAGCAATTCGAACTGAACAGCTCGCCGTACACGTCGACGATCGTATTCCTTGTTCGCAAGGGCAATCCGAAAGGCATCAAGGAGTGGGGCGACCTGCTGAAGGACGGCGTGGAAGTCATTACGCCTAACCCGAAAACGTCCGGCGGCGCTCGTTGGAACTATCTTGCGGCATGGGGCTACGCTCTGAAAGAGAACAACAACGACGAAGCGAAGGCTCAGCAATTCGTGGCGGACCTGTTCAAAAACGTACCGGTGCTAGACACTGGCGCACGCGGTTCCACGACGACATTCGTAGAACGCGGCATCGGCGACGTATTGCTGGCTTGGGAGAACGAAGCTTATCTGTCAATCAACGAGCTAGGACCGGACAAATTCGACATTGTATACCCATCGCTCAGCATCCTGGCGGAGCCGCCGGTCGCCATCGTAGATAAAGTCGTGGACGATCACGGCACGAGAGAAGTAGCGGAGGCTTACCTGCAGTACCTGTATTCGGATGAAGGACAGAAGCTGGCCGGCAAGCATTATTACCGTCCGACGAACGAAAGTATCGCAAAGGAATTCAGCGACCAGTTCCCTCAGCTAGAGCTGTTGACGATCGCGGACTTCGGCGGTTGGAAAGAAGCTCAGACGAAGCATTTCGCCGACGGCGGAATCTTTGACCAAATTTACACGCCAGGCTCTTAATTCGCATGCCATACCATCGAACTTATATCGTACCCAAATATGTTGACCGCAGATCAAGATCGGAGCTGATTTCTCATGAAAGGTTCCAAAGCCCGCAGGGCGCTTCCGGGGTTCGGATTGTCGCTGGGCTTCACGCTCTTCTACATTAGTCTTATCGTTCTAATTCCGCTCGCGGCCGTGTTCTTCAAGACGTTCGAGCTCTCCTGGGCTGAACTGTGGAGCACGATAACGAATCCCAGGGTTCTGGCTTCGTATCGCATCAGCTTCACGACGGCGCTGTGGGCGGGACTCATCAACGCGGTGTTCGGCCTTCTGGTTGCCTGGGTGCTCGTGAGGTACCCGTTCCCGGGCAAACGGTTCATCGATAGTCTCGTCGATATTCCCTTCGCGCTGCCGACCGCGGTAGCCGGTATCGCTTTGACGACGATCTACGCGAAAACGGGCTGGGTAGGCTCGCTGATCGAGCCTCTGGGCATCAAAGTCGCTTACACGCAGCTTGGCATCATCATCGCGCTTGTGTTCATCGGCTTGCCGTTTGTCGTCCGAACGGTACAGCCGGTGCTCCAGGATCTCGAGAAGGAAACGGAGGAAGCGGCAGTCATGCTGGGTGCGTACCGGCGACGCACGTTCTTTAAAGTTGTGCTTCCCGAACTCATGCCGGCGTTGGTTACCGGCTTCGCCTTAGCTTTCGCCAGAGGAATCGGAGAGTACGGCTCCGTCGTCTTTATATCCGGCAACATGCCTATGAGGACTGAGATCGCTCCGCTTCTCATCATGACAAAGCTGGAGCAATACGATTACGCCGGCGCTACCGCGATTGCCGCCGTGATGCTGACCGTTTCGTTTATCCTCTTGCTCATCATTAACTTGCTGCAATGGCGGATGAGCAGACGCGCCATACCGGATTAAGCCGATCCTTTTCGTTCAGGTCGCAGCCGACCATTAAATAAAGAATGAGAGGAGCTGAATCGGATGGCAGGCGCCATAACCGTCTACGCAAACAAAGAAGCGGGTCAAAGGCCCAACCATATCACAGAGCCTAAGTATGTACAATGGATTCTGATCGGAATCGCGCTGCTGTTTCTGGGACTTGTCGTCATGCTGCCGCTTGTGTCCGTTTTCGTCGAAGCCTTTAGAAAAGGCGCAGCCTTGTATTTCAAAGGATTAACCGAGCCGGATACGCTCGCGGCGCTTAAGCTGACATTGATCGTCGCCGCCATCGCGGTTCCGCTCAATACGGTATTCGGGGTCGCGGCCGCATGGGCGATCAGCAAATTCCAATTTAAAGGGAAAAACTTCCTGATCACCCTGATCGATCTCCCGTTCGCCGTGTCGCCCGTCATTGCCGGATTAATCTACGTGCTGATGTTCGGAGCGCAAGGCTACTTCGGACCTTGGCTAGACGATCGCGACATTCAAATCGTATTCGCGGTTCCGGGCATCGTGCTCGCTACCATTTTTGTCACTGTGCCTTTTGTCGCAAGGGAGCTTATCCCGTTGATGCAAGCGCAAGGGGTGCAAGAGGAAGAGGCGGCAGCCAGTCTCGGAGCGAGAGGCGCATCCATCTTCTGGCGGGTGACGCTGCCCAATATTAAGTGGGGATTGCTGTACGGCATTATATTGTGCAACGCAAGGGCGATGGGCGAGTTCGGAGCAGTCTCCGTTGTTTCGGGACATATCCGCGGCCAGACCAACACGCTTCCGTTGCATGTGGAGATTCTGTATAACGAATATCAATTCTCCGCCTCCTTTGCCGTTGCATCGTTGCTCGTGATGCTAGCCGTGTTAACCTTGATCGTGAAAGGAATCGTGGAGTGGAAGACGGGATCGTCGCATGAGGTCAAGTCCTGATTCGCGGCATATAACTATTGATGGAGGGGATTGTAATGGCTAAACCGCTTGAAGTGGATGAGTTGTGGCAAGAGAGAATTCTGGAACAGGTGAGCGGGCTGGAATACGGCCAAGTCGTCATTACGGTCCACGACGGGAGAATCGTGCAGATCGACCGCACGGAACGGAAACGGTACGACTCGTCGGCTCCGAGAGGGACTGCCGCGGAAGCTCCGGGACAGGACCAGTCGGTCTCGGGCGGCAAGGCGAAGGGGAAAATCGCCAAAAGCGGGGAAACGTTAAGAGCCGTTCAATAGCCCAGAGACAATTGGAGCGTCATATGGAGATATCGGCACCGAATATACGGATAAAAAAGTCCCGCAAGTCGATTAATGAACTGTGACCCGGATTGTAGACGATTAAAACAAAGAGCCCTAGGCTCAGCTAGCAAGTAGGTGACCTCTGAATTCATCGGGGGTCATCTTTTTTAATGTCCACTGGTATCTTTCTGAGTTGTAAA